>OJGU01000006.1_pt1 | contig 263291 bp, 229 predicted proteins | sample 1594741 | NCBI WGS metagenome assembly OJGU01 (sample SAMN05416841, study PRJEB24817) | seawater metagenome | isolation source: Sea water | place: Canada:Atlantic | collected 2013-07 | reverse complement strand
TAAGCTCCATCATGTTAACGGTCTTACCAACACCGGCACCACCGAACAGACCAACTTTACCACCCTTGGCGAACGGACATACCAGGTCGATAACCTTGATGCCGGTTTCCAACAGCTCGTTGGTCGCTGAAAGCTCTTCGTAAGTAGGAGCGGCACGGTGAATCGGCATACGCTCTTTCTCACCGATAGGGCCACAATCATCGATCGGGCGACCCAGCACGTCCATGATGCGGCCAAGCGTTTCTGTACCAACCGGTACGGAAACTGGTGCACCACTGTCGGCTACGTTCAAGCCGCGCTTAAGACCTTCCGTGGAACCCAGGGCAATAGTTCGCACTATGCCGTCACCCAGCTGTTGTTGCACTTCCAGTGTGACTTCAGTGTCATCAACTGTCAGGGCGTCATAAACCTGGGGTACGGCGTCTCGTGGAAATTCCACGTCGATAACAGCACCAATAATTTGTACGATTCGACCGCTACTCATGTCCGGTTCCTCTTAAATTCTCGCTAGTCTTTCTAGGCAATCTAAAGTGTGTAAATTAAATTCGTTTGTCGTTGTGAGCTGATAATCAGACGATTAAACCGCTGCTGCGCCGCTCACAATTTCTGACAGTTCCTGAGTAATGGATGCCTGGCGCGCTTTGTTATAAACCAGTTCCAACTCTTCAATAATGTCGCCAGCATTGTCGGTGGCGTTCTTCATCGCCAACATACGTGCCGCTTGTTCACAGGCGTTGTTTTCAACCACTGCCTGATAGACCTGGGATTCGATGTAACGCGAGAGCAGGCCTTCCAGCAATTCTTCGGCATTCGGCTCGTAGAGATAATCCCAGGGTAATGCTTGATCGTATTCTTCACTCGGTGGCAGCGGTAACAACTGCGCAACCGTGGGCTGCTGTGTCATGGTGTTAACGAAGGTGTTGCAGACCAGATTGACCTGATCAATGTCTCCGTCTTCAAACTTCTTCAACATGACTTGCACTGCGCCGATGACATCTTCCAATTCTGGAGACTCACCAATATTTCGCTGTGCCGCGACGACATTGCCGCCGTAGGAGTTGAAGAAACTGGCGGCTTTGGCGCCAATCACACACACATCCACGCCAACACCTTTGTCTGCCCACTGCTTCATGGATGCAACAGTGGCTTTGAACAAGTTGATGTTCAAACCACCACATAAACCACGGTCAGTAGAGACAATGATGTAGCCGATTCGTTTTACTTCGCGAGTATCGAAAAAGTGATGACGATACTCGGAAGAGGCGTTCGCAATATGGCCAATCACAGAACGGATGCGTTGGGCGTAGGGCTTGCCTACTTCCATGCGATCCTGTGCTTTGCGCATTTTGGACGCCGCAACCATTTCCATGGCGCTGGTGATCTTCTGAGTATTTTTAATACTCGAGATCTTGGATCTGATTTCCTTACCGCCTGCCATTGTGAGTTATTGCCTTCGTTTTAATGAATTAGTAAACCAAATGCTTTAGTAAGTCGCTTACCAGCTCTGGGTAGACTTGAAAGTCTCAACGGCTGACTTGAACTGCGCTTCGATATCGTCGTTCCAGTCACCAGACTCATTGACCTTGGCCATCAGGTCGGCTTGCTCGCTGTTCATGTAGCTCAGCAGCGCAGCTTCGAAGTCGAGAATCTTGTTCAGCTCAACATCCTTCAGGTAACCACCGTTGGCGGCGTAAATGGAAACACCCATTTCCGCAATCGACAGTGGCGAGTACTGCTTCTGCTTCATCAGCTCAGTAACGCGCTGACCGTGTTCCAACTGGGAACGAGTCGCTTCGTCGAGGTCAGAAGCAAACTGGGCAAAAGCCGCCAGCTCACGATACTGGGCCAGAGCGATACGAATACCACCACCCAGCTTCTTGATAATCTTGGTCTGTGCCGCACCACCTACTCGAGACACCGAAATACCCGGGTTCATCGCCGGACGAATACCGGAGTTGAACAGGTCGGTTTCGAGGAAGATCTGACCATCGGTAATAGAGATCACGTTGGTCGGTACGAATGCGGAGACGTCACCAGCCTGGGTTTCAATGATTGGCAAAGCGGTCAAAGAACCGGTCTTGCCCTTCACCTTACCTTCAGTGAACTTTTCTACGTAATCAGCGTTAACGCGGGCAGCACGCTCGAGCAAACGTGAGTGAAGATAGAAAACGTCACCAGGATAGGCTTCACGACCCGGTGGTCGACGCAGCAGCAGGGAAATCTGACGATAGGCCCAGGCTTGCTTGGTCAGGTCATCATAAATAATCAGGGCGTCTTCACCGCGGTCACGGTAGTACTCACCCATGGAGCAACCAGAGTAAGGGGCAATAAACTGCATGGACGCCGGGTCGGAAGCGGAAGCGGCTACAACCACTGTGTATTCCATGGCGCCGTGTTCTTCCAGTTTATGTACCACGTTGGCAATAGAGGAGGCCTTCTGACCAACCGCCACGTAGACACACTTAATGCCTTTGCCTTTCTGGTTGATAATCGTGTCGATTGCGATCGCAGTCTTACCCACCTGACGGTCACCAATGATCAGCTCGCGCTGACCACGACCAACAGGCGTCATGGCGTCGATAGATTTCAGACCGGTTTGAATCGGCTGATCAACAGACTGACGAGCAATTACGCCAGGTGCCACTTTTTCGATCGGATCTGTCATTTGCGCATTGATCGGGCCCTTGCCATCGATCGGCTTACCCAGTGCGTCAACAACGCGGCCTTCCAGTTCTGGACCGACCGGTACTTCAAGAATTCGTTGTGTACAGCGACAGGTCTGACCTTCTTTCAGCTTGAGGTAGTCACCCAGGACTACGGCACCGACCGAGTCACGCTCGAGGTTCAACGCCATACCATAGATGCCGCCTTCGAACTCGATCATCTCGCCGTACATCACATCGGCCAGGCCGTGGATGCGGATAATGCCGTCAGATACGCTGACAATGGTGCCTTCATTTTTGGCTTGCACCGACACATCCAGCGACGAGATTCGCTGCTTGATAATTTCACTGATTTCGGATGGATTCAGTTGTGACATGCTTGTTTCCTTTGTTCCTGACTCGTTCAGGAATTCATTGATTCAGCTAACTTGGCGAGCTTGCCCCGGACCGAACTGTCGATGACTGTGTCACCGGCGCGAATAATCGCACCACCTATCAGTGACTGATCGACTTTCGTCGCTAACTTGATTTCCCGTTGCAGGCGGGACTTGAGTGCGTCGGCCAGTTTAGTAGCCACTGACTCACTCACTGCAAATGCGGTCGTGATCTCAACGTCCAGTGATTTTTCCTGCTGGGCTTTGAGGTTTTCATACAGCTCGGCGATTTGTGGCAACAACGTCAGACGCTTGTTGTCTGCCAGCAGACGAATAAAGTTCTGGCCTTTTTCGTCGAGCTCGTCACCACACACATCGATAAACGCCTGTGCAACTTGCTCTGATGACAACGCAGGTGAAGCCAGCAATTCTTTCACTGCCGACTGACTGGCGACAGCACCGGCCAAACCGGTCATGGTTGACCACTTATCGAGAGCGTTGTCTGACAGCGCTACTTCGAAAGCCGCTTTCGCGTAAGGTCGTGACAGTGTAGTTAATTCGGCCATAGTCTTGTCTTAGCTTCCTGCGATTACAGTTCTGAGGCGAGTTTGTTAAGCATTTCTTCGTTGGCTGCCTGATCCACAGATTTCTCTAGAATCTTTTCAGCGCCGGCGATCGCGATAGAAGAAACCTGAGCGCGCAAGTGTTCTTTGGCGCGATTGATTTCCTGTTCGATCTCGGCGTTGGCACCCGCAATGATACGCTTACCTTCTTCTCGCGCCTGCTCTTTGGCTTCTTCGACAATTTGGTTTGCACGCTTGTTGGCTTGATCGATCAACGCCGCGGCTTCCACCTTGGCATCTTTCATCTGGTCGGCAGACTCAGCTTGTGCCTTCTCGAGATCGACTCGGGCACGCTCTGCTGCTTCAAGGCCATCAGCAATTCGCTTCTGACGCTCTTCCAGAATGGCAACGATGGGTGGCCATACGTACTTCATGCAAAACCAGACAAAGAAGAAAAAAGCGATACTTTGTCCGAAAATTGTAGCGTTAAGATTCATGAAGGTTTCCCTGGATAACTGATTGAATAACTAAGCGAGTCCTGCCTGTTTAATCGCAGGACGAAAAATGCTGACAGTTATACAAACGGATTTGAGAAGATGAACAGGAACGCCATACCCACACCAATGATGGAGATTACGTCCACGAACGCTGCAACCAGGAAGAACTGCGTCTGCAGTTTAGGTGCTTGTTCTGGTTGACGGGCTGAACTCTCGATCAGTTTGCCACCCAGGTTACCGAAAGCGACGGCTGTACCGGCACCACAAATTCCGAAAATGATTGCGGCAGCCAGCAGTGAGAAAGCCTGTACTGTTTCCATTTTTGTCTCCGTTTTTTAACAAATAGTCAGTAGTAAAGTGAATTTAAGATTAATGATGTGAGTGTGCCTGGTTGAGATAGACGATCGTCAACATCATGAATAGGTATGCCTGCAGTGTAATAACCAGAATATGGAATACAGCCCAGCCAAAGTGTAGAGGGAGTTGGTACCAACCCAGCAATGCGATTACCAGGAAGATCACCTCACCTGCGAAGAAGTTGCCGTACAGTCGCAGGCCAAGCGATACTGGTTTCGCCAGGAAGCCCGGTAGTTCCAACAATAAATTTAGAGGTACAGCCCATTTACCAAAAGGCTGGAAAGCAAATTCACCAAGGAATCCACCCAACCCTTTCATTTTGATACTGTAGAAGATAATCAGGAAGAACACGCTGATGGCAAAACCCATAGTGATATTCAAATCAGTTGTGGGAACAGCCTTAAAGTACAAATGGCTGTCGCCAGCTACTGTTTGAGCCAATAGTGGAATCCAGTCTACTGGAATAATATCCATGGTGTTCATCAGGAATATCCAGCAGAAAATGGTCAGCGCCAATGGTCCAATCAAATTATTCTTGTGATCGAAGCTGCTGTTAACGCTGTTCTGCACCATCTCAACAATGCTCTCGATGATGTTCTGGAACATGCTGGGGTTTTCAACCGTGGCGTTCTTGATGCAAAAGCGGAAGACGCCCACAAAGAGTAGACCCAGAAGCACAGAGATCAACATAGTGTCGACATTGATCGCCCAGAAGCCCATGGCATCTGCTTCTTCTACTGAGTGAGCAAACCCCCAAGTACCATCTTCGGTTCTGCCATATCTCAGGAAGCCCAAGTGGTGGGATACGTATTCCGTAGCTGTTTGTGCTACTTCTGCGCCTTCTGGTCCAGCTGATGCCATAATCTTTTAAAGTCCTTTGATTATCTCTTCACTTGACTGATCGGGCCGTCGCGGACCGACAAAGACAGTTAAGACAATAAAGAATGTTGCCTGTTAAAAATGTTCGCTCTTGTGAGGTTCTGGTTTAACGCGGTGACTGCGTGTAGGCACTGACCGCTTTGATCGTTGCCCACATCCCTACCAGGTAAACCAATACATAGCCCGCTAATACGAAAGCTGGCAGCGCCACACTTACGTAAATAAACGTCAGCGCAAATCCGGCGCCGCTTAGAAGAATCTTAAATGCCTCTCCCATATAAAATTCTTTGAGGATTTTTCGCGATGCTGTTGCCCCCAAATGGCGAAATGCCTTGATCGTAAAGACCGCATTCGCTATCAGGCAAATAGCACCACCGAGACCAATCGAAATGGCCATCGGTACACCCGAAAAACCCCAGGCAATTGTTGCCAAGACAATAGTGGCAACGCATTGACCAATAATGATGTTATAGATGGAAGGAGCTTTTATGGAGTTCACGTTGGTTAACACTTACGTTAGCTCGAAAGGTTTCAACAGGCTTTTATCGCTGCCCGAATCTGACCTGTGACCCCACTAAATTACGACCACTGCCACCCAAAGCACGCGCATTATAGGGACTTTGTAATGTGCAATCAACTACGTTGGGTTTCTAGCTAATATGGGACAAGATACCGTCCAATTCATCCAAACTGTTGTATTTTACCACCAGTTTTCCCCGCCCTTTGGCGGTATGCTGGATGAGAACCTTGGCCCCCAGCTTGTCGGCCAGATTGTCTTCGAGATTTTTAATATCCGGATTCACAGCCTGCTTGGTCTGCGCGCCCTGATTTTTGGCTTCGCTGGTCATCTTGCGTACCAGCGCTTCAGTTTGCCGGACTGACAAGCCACGACCCACGACAGCGCGCGCAGCAGCCGACTGCTCGTCATAAGGCAGGGCAAGCAGGGCCCGGGCATGCCCCATCTCCAAATCGCCGTGCTCGAGCATGCGGCGCACGTCGACGTTCAAGGCCATCAGGCGCATCAGGTTAGTCACAGTCGTGCGCGATTTACCCACGGCGTCAGCGACTTCCTGCTGAGTCAATTCGAATTCATCCTGCAGACGCTTGAGCGCCATGGCTTCTTCAATCGGGTTAAGGTTTTCGCGCTGAATATTCTCGATCAGCGCCATGGCGATAGCCGCTTCATCGCCCACTGGCTTGATGATGGCCGGGATCTTGTCCAGGCCGGCCAATTGACTGGCGCGCCAGCGACGCTCACCAGCGATGATTTCGTACTTATCAGCAGAAATCGGGCGCACAACGATGGGCTGCATGACGCCCTGCTTCTGAATTGAGTTAGCCAGATCCTGCAAGGCTTCCTCATGCATGTCAGTACGGGGCTGGTATTTCCCACGCTGGATCAGCTCAATCGGGATATGGCGTAAAGCGCCGTCTGTGTTGTCCACCGCTGATTCGTTGCCATCAGTTGGCACTGCTGGTGTGGATTTGCCCAGCAGGCTGGCCATCGAGGACGAACTGCCTCCAGAGAGCAGTGCATCCAGGCCTTTGCCGAGTTTTCGCTTGTCTGTCATGAATCGTTTCGCCCGAATTCTTTTAGGGTGATTGGCTAGCCAGTTTGCCAGCTTCATCATTACGACGCAGCATTTCACCAGCCAGCGCCAAATAGGCTATTGCCCCACGTGATTGCCGATCATAGGCGATCACCGGTTTACCGTAACTGGGGGCTTCGGCCAGTCGCACATTGCGTGGCACCACGGTGCGATACACCGCGTCGCCAAAATAATCGAACAATTGACCATTCACTTCGCTGGTCAATTTGTTCCTTGGGTCATACATGGTACGCAAAATACCCTCGATGCGCAGATCGGGGTTTAACCGGTCTTTAATGGCACCGATGGTATCCATCAAGGCAGAAAGCCCCTCGAGCGCATAGTACTCACACTGCATGGGAATCAACACGCCGGTGGCCGCAACCAGCGCATTCACGGTAATCATGTTTAGTGACGGTGGGCAGTCAATAACAATGTAGTCATAGCGATCCGCGATCTTCTGCACGATGTGACGCAGACGATGTTCGCGCCCATCGACATTCATTAATTCGACTTCGGCCGCCACGAGGTCGCCATTGGCTGGCAACAAATCGTAGTCTGCCCCTTCAGGTTTAACGACCACGTCATCGAACTCACTGGTTTGTACCAGCAAGTCATAAATGGAGTATTCGAGTTCCGATTTATTGACGCCAGATCCCATCGTGGCGTTGCCCTGGGGATCCATATCAATCAGCAAGACGCGCTTGCGGGTGACCTGCAGCGACGCAGCAAGATTGACCGACGTTGTGGTCTTGCCTACTCCACCCTTTTGATTTGCCACTGCCAGAACTTTAGTCACGACTTATTCCCTGTTCCCGCTTGTGTGTCACTGCTGCGCATGTGTCTGTCTATGCATTAGTTTAACCGCAATCAGGTGCCGCTCCGAATCATTTCCAGGAATGGTCAGTTGATGGGTAGCAATAAGTTCCGGAGTCGCCGTTAAGTCAGTCTTGTTATTGGTGATCACGATCGAGGTCAACTCTTCAATCTCAGCATTGGGAAATCGGCCTTTCATAGCCAATAACTGTGCACCATCAAGGAAGAACGACTGCGCTTTGATCAGTACCTCAGCCAGTGAGGCGAAAGCGCGACAAGTCACAATATCAATTTGCCCCGGACTTTGATAGTGCTCGACTCGACAATTTTCGATAGTGATATTGTCGAGTTGCAGCGCCAGCTGGACTTGAAAAAGAAAACGCGTTTTCTTGCCATTGCTGTCCAATAGCACAAAGTTTTTATCAGGATTTAGCACTGCTAACGGTATACCAGGAAAGCCTGCACCGGTGCCAATGTCGAGAATATTCTCACCATCGAGATACGGTTGAATCGCCAGGCTGTCGAGAAAATGTCGCGACACCAATTGATTTAACTCACCACCACTGACCAGATTAAACGCGCTATTCCACTTTAACAGCAGCTCATGATAGCGAAGTAATAGTTCAAGTTGTGCAGCGCTACACTCTAACCCGAGTGTCTCGATACCTGCAGTCAGCGCCGTTTGAAAGGTTGAAGTCATGTCAGTGGCTGGAACCGGATAGAATCAGTTCGAGTTTTATCCTGCCTTGCGATCCGGGCCACGATGTTTTTTCAGATAGATGAGCAGCAAAGAAATTGCCGCCGGTGTCATGCCGGGAATTCGTGACGCGCGGCCAATGCTTTCTGGCTGCGCGGTGATCAATTTTTGCTTGAGCTCATTGGATAAGCCCTGCATTTGCGAATAATCCAGATCAGCTGGAATTACCGTGTTTTCCTGTTTCTTGAGACGTTCTATCTCTTCGCCCTGGCGATCAATGTAACCTTGATACTTGATCTGTATTTCGGATTGCAGTTCAGCCTGGCTGTTGTTTCTGCACAATAGTGAATCAGGATTACCGGCATCACCATCGCTGACAAACCTCTCTTGAAAAGCTGTCTCTATTTCAGAGGCGTCAGTTGTCTCTTTTTTATCATCAAGCTCACGATTGGAATTTGCCGCTTGCATTAACTTGCCAAACTCAACACCTGGACGCGCCAGCAAGTCGGCCAGTGAATATTCGCGGCTGAGCGGTTTTTCCAAAAGCTGGTTAATGGCTGTAGCCTGTTCGCTTTTGGGTTGAATCCAGGTAGCGCGCAGAGATTGTAATGTGCGTTCCACTGCTTCCATCTTGCGATTGAAAAATGTCCAGCGGGCGTCATCCACCAGCCCGAGTTTTCTGCCTGCTTCGGTGAGGCGAATGTCCGCATTGTCTTCCCGTAGCGTTAACCGGTATTCAGCGCGGCTGGTAAACATGCGATAGGGCTCGTTAGTGCCCAATGTAATCAGGTCATCAACCAACACGCCGATGTAGGCCTGGTCTCTGCGTGGGCACCAGGAATCCATGCCGCGCACGGCCAGCCCGGCATTCAATCCCGCTAGCAAACCTTGTGCACCGGCTTCTTCGTAGCCTGTCGTGCCGTTGATCTGGCCCGCAAAATACAGCCCTTCAATAAACCTGGTTTCCAATGAATTTTTCAAATCTCGAGGATCAAAAAAATCATACTCGATGGCATAGCCGGGGCGAGTGATATGCGCATTCTCGAACCCCTTGATGTTATGCACCATCGCCACTTGCACATCGAAAGGCAGGCTTGTGGAAATGCCATTGGGATAAAGCTCGTGGGTATTAAGCCCTTCCGGTTCAACAAAAATCTGGTGTGATGACTTGTCAGCAAAACGCATGACCTTGTCTTCGATTGACGGGCAATAGCGTGGCCCAGTGCCTTCGATAATACCGGTGTACATTGGTGAGCGGTCCAACCCACCACGAATGATCTCGTGACACTGTTCGTTCGTTGCCGTGATGTAGCAATTGACCTGTTGTGGGTGTTCGCTCTCCTGCCCCAGAAACGACATTACCGGCAAGGGTGTGTCGCCAGCTTGTTCCTGCATGACAGAAAAATCCACGCTGCGGGCATCGATACGAGGTGGCGTTCCGGTTTTTAACCGATCAACTCGAAATGGCAGGGCACGCAAGCGCTGCGCCAGGGCAATCGAGGGTTGATCTCCAGCACGACCACCGGCGGAATTTTCCAGCCCGATGTGAATCTTGCCCCCCAAAAACGTCCCTGTAGTCAAAACGACTTTGCTTGAACGGATGCGCAGGCCCATCTGGGTGATCACACCAGCAACGCGATCATTGTCGATAATCAGGTCGTCGACGCCCTGCTGGAACAGGTCCAGATTGGCCTGGTTTTCCAGAATTTCCCGGATCGCCGCTTTGTACAACACGCGGTCAGCTTGCGCTCGAGTGGCCCGCACTGCGGGGCCCTTGCTGGCATTGAGAATGCGAAACTGAATCCCGGCCTGATCCACGGCTTTGGCCATGGCGCCGCCCAGCGCATCGATTTCCTTGACCAGATGGCTCTTGCCAATGCCGCCAATTGCCGGGTTGCAGGACATTTGCCCGAGAGTCTCGATGCTGTGTGTAATCAACAACGTTTTGACGCCTTGCCGGGCGCTGGCTAGCGCGGCTTCTGTGCCGGCGTGGCCACCGCCGACTACGATTACGTCGTATTGCTGATTGAATTCCATGGTGTTTTTGCTGATTTTAGGCCGTTTGACCGGCTTCGTGGATTCAGGGGCTGAGCAGTATAAAGATTTGCTCAGAAAAATAAATCAATACTTCCAAGGCGTTACTGTAACTCAATTCTTTAAAAACCGGTGTTTATAACTAATTAAAAATACTAAGTAATTAAATAAAGTAAATAGAGATAGGGTATAGATGTTGATATTAATGGTCAGCGACTTTTCTGTGGGTAACCGTATTTAGTGCCATGATTTCATGGTTTTAGAACAAGTATAAGCAGGTGGACAAGCCCTTGGCAGACGGGGTTAAAAGCCGGTATGTCTTGTACATTAAATTACCGGCCCGAAAACGGCCTATTTGTTATTCATAACTGTCCCGGTTTAATCCACTGCTCAGGCGTATTCATACACAGTTTGTTAGTAGCTGGTGCTGTTTGCGGCTAGACTTGTCTGTGTCTTCTTTTATAGCTGTTATTTTCCAACACAAAAATTGCTGAAAATCTCCCCGAGCAAATCATCGCTGCTCACCTCCCCAGTAATCTGACCCAATTCCCGCTGGGTAAGCCGCAGATCTTCAGCAATCAGCTCTAAAGGCGCATGGTTGCTCACCCCACCAGCGGCTGTGTTGAGATAATTATGGGCACTGGCCAAGGCATCCAGGTGGCGTTTGCGAGCGACAAAGACGCCTTCTTCATTGGCGGTAAACCCCACAAGATCTTGCAAACGGGATATCAACAGTTCTATCCCCAACTGTTGCTGTGCCGACAGGTGGATAACACTCAGGGTAACCCCTTGATAATCTGTTGATTGCATGTGGGGTTCTACCCCGGGGCGCAGATCGATCTTGTTGGCAATGAGTGTTGTGCGTCGCAGAACTGATTTGGCATTCTCGTCGGACAATTCATCAAGGGCCAAAACAGACAGCTGTTCAGCCCAGTTTTCTGTCTGATTACTGTCGACAACCAACAGAATTTGATCGGCCTGCGTCATCGCTGCACGGGCTCGGCGTACCCCTTCTTGCTCAACCGGATCGTCACTGTCACGTAATCCAGCGGTGTCGGTGACATGAATCGGCAGTCCGTTCAGATTGATTTCCTGGCGTAGCAAGTCTCTTGTCGTGCCGGCGATCTCAGTGACAATGGCTGAATCCTGGCCCGAGAGAGTGTTGAGCAAGCTCGATTTGCCGGCATTGGGTTGCCCGGCAATCACCACATTAATACCTTCTTTGAGCAAGGCGCCCTGCTCGGCGCGCTCGAAAATAGTCTGCAAGGCGGCTAGCGAATCCTGAATAGCTGTACCGACTCCGGTGTCTGACATGACATCGATATCCTCATCAGAAAAATCGATTGCCGCTTCGACGTTGACGCGAATAGCGGTAATGGCGGCAACCAATGAGTGAATCTGGCGGGAAAACTCACCTTGCAGTGTACGCATCGCCGAACGCCGAGCCTGTTCAGAGCTGGCATCAATCAAATCGGCAATGGCTTCAGCTTGCAGTAAATCGATCTTGTTATTGAGGAATGCCCGTTCTGAAAATTCCCCTGCTCTGGCGAGCCTGGGACCAAGAGACTGTACTCTGTTCAGTAAGGCGGTGAGTACTTGCGCGCCGCCGTGGCCCTGTAACTCAAGCACGTCTTCGCCAGTAAATGAGTTGGGCCCGGGGAAAAACAGCGCCAGGCCTTGATCAATAATAGAGCCGTCGGCATCGCGAAAATTACTGTAGTGAGCGAAACGGGGTTCGGGGAGCTTGCCAATTATGGCACTGGCGACAGCGGCAACACCGTCACCGGATATACGGATGATGCCGACACCACTGCGCCCTGGAGGCGTGGCTATGGCGCAGATAGTGTCATTGTCGATTTGGGACATGGCAAGCTTAATCGCTAAGGGGCAGCCGCCAGCATCTGCCCGGGGTCAGGTGGCCTTTTTAGCCTTGGCGGCGTATTCAGCTTCAATCTTACGCGTGATATACCACTGTTGCGCAATACCCAATACACCGTTGGTCAGCCAGTAGAGTACCAGGCCAGCCGGGAACCATAAGAATAAAACAGTCATCATGATTGGCATTAGCTGCATGACTTTGGCTTGCATTGGATCTGCTGGCGCCGGGCTGAGTTTGGTCTGGAAGTACATGGAGGCACCCATGAGTAGCGGCAGCACAAAGAACGGGTCGCGTACTGACAAGTCCTCCAGCCACAGGAAGAATGGAGCGTGGCGCAATTCAACGCTCTCCATCAGTACCCAGTACAGGGCGATAAACACTGGCATCTGAACCAGCATGGGTAAGCAACCACCAAAAGGATTGATCTTCTCTTTCTTGTATAAATCCATAGTGGCTTTCTGCAGCTTCATGCGGTCGTCGCCATAACTCTCTTTGAGTTGCTGCATCTTGGGCATCAGGCGGCGCATACCTGCCATGGATTTGTATTGTGTCTCCGACAGCTTGTAGAACAAGGCTTTGACACAGAAGGTCAGCAGAATAATGGACACGCCGTAGTTGCCGACAAACGAATTGATCTGGCGCAGCAACCAGTAAATAGGTGCAGCCAGGAACCATAGAAAGCTGTAGTCGATGGTCAGATCGAGATTGTCGGAGACTTCTGCCAGCGCGTACTGATCTTTGGGGCCGGCATAGAATTGGAAATTGTGACTACCGGTTTGACCAGGCTCTACAGTAAAAGGTGAGCTGGTGAATACGCCAAAGTATTCATTATTGTCATTGCGGCGAGCGCTGTAGCGATTGGTGGAATCAGTATTAGGGACCCAGGCAGTAATAAAGTAATGCTGGCTAAAGCCTAACCAACCGCCTGTCATTTCATGAGGGGTGACGCCGTCTTCAACGTCGTCAAATTCCCATTCGATGTAAGGGTCATCGCTGGCCGTGGTGACGTAGCCCAAATATGTACGGCCAAAACCGCCGGCGTCACTCGGGTCATCAAAATCATCTCGTTTGATCTGACCAAAAGCATTGCCTTGCCACAATGCGCCTGACTGGTTTTCAACCAGAAAAGATACATCAATCAGATAACTGTCACGTTGAAACTCAAAACGCTTGGTAATTTGCACGCCAGTATTGGTACTGGTGACAAGATCGACAGTCAGGCTTTCTTCACTATCGGATAGTGTGTAGCTGGTGGCGGCGCTGTTGTAGACAGCCCGGGCCGGTGAATCAATACCGTCACGACCGATCAATCCACTTTGTGCTGCATAGGTGCGCTGGTTATTCGGACTAAGCAGAACAAACGGATCATCAGATCCATTCAACTCGCGTAAATATTGCGGCAAGGCCAGATAGGTAATATCGCCGCCATTGAGGTCGATGTTCAACACGAGAGTATCGGTGCGGACTTCGACAATGCCGGCATCATTGTTTGCGGCGGGCGCCGGTGGTGTGCTGGTAGCAACGCTGGGTAGGTCAGCATCGTCGCTGGCTGCCGCTGGCGCTGAATTGGGTATATCAGATTGCGTGGGTGTTGCTGGTATATCCTGCTGCGTCGAGTTACTGGATTGGACGACGTTGTCACCGTTGTCGATCAGTGGCGGATAGTCTTCTTGCCATGCCAACAGCATCAAGTAAGTGATTACGGCCAGCGCTGTGTATAAAAAGAAACGAGTAAGATTCATAACAAGAAGTGTCTAGCGTCTATATATAGGTAAATTGCGTTGCAGAAATTATTTTTCTTCAACTCCAGGTACAGGGTCGTAGCCTCCGGCGTGCCAGGGGTGGCAACAGGAAATGCGACGCATCCCGAGTTTGATTCCCTTAACAGATCCGTGATGGGCGATGGCTTCTTTGGTGTATTGCGAACAGGTAGGGTAAAAACGACACTGCTGACCGATGAGCATGCTCAAGGTCAGTTGATAGAGAGTAATGAGTTTGATCAGAACGTTTTTCAACATAGTCAGCTCGATCTGGTCACCTGTGATGCTTAGTTGCCTGCCGAGAGGCATTTGGTATTCAGATCGTCCCATAAACTGGCGAGCCGATTCAGCAGTTGCTGATTGTTCAGAGTGTCAGCCTCTTTCCTGACCAGCACGATCATGTCCAGATTGGGCGAGAATTCCTGATGCCGGCGAAACCAGTCACGAATGAGTCGTTTGACCCGATTGCGCTGCACGGCTTTGGAAACATTCTTCTTGCCCACAACTAAACCTATTCTGGTGTTGTTCTGGTCATTGGTTTTAGCCAGCACCAGAAAATAACGGCAGGAGACTTTGAATTGGGAATGACTGAAGACTGCTTGAAACTCTCCGGCATTCAGCAGCCTGGATGTCTTTGGATAGCTGCTGTTTGCCACGGAACATTCACTTCTCTCATCGAGGTGGAGTGAAATGATAATTACGCTGAGAGTTTAGCGCGTCCTTTAGCACGACGGCGCTTGAGTACAAGACGGCCACCTTTGGTTGCCATCCGTGCGCGGAAGCCATGAGTACGGGCTCGCTTCAAAACGCTTGGCTGAAATGTTCGTTTCATAGCTGAATGTCCAACAATGTATGTAGTTAACAAGTTGCCGCTAACTACTGACTAAATAAAGGATTTCGAACCAAGGCGGTTCGAAAAGGAGGCGGAATTCTAGAGGTTTTACCCCAAACTTGCAACGCTCAATACGTGAGAAAACCGCAATAGTAAGTAATCTGTACTGGGTCGCTGAGCCTGCAGTGGCACAGATAATGGAATTGTTACAGGACGATAACTTGGGGCGGCCGCCCCAACCCGGAGCAGCGCTCTTACCCCAAAGTTAACCACACTTTATCCACAGATTATTTATCAACAGGTTTTTGTGTATTACCGGAAAATTACCCTTCTTAAACCCCGGTAAAACAGGCGTCAAGCTTCATAACTGGTTGAAAATAAACTAAAAAACCAGAGCCCAAAAAAACGCGACAAAAGCTTTAAAGCAGTGGATAACTTTTAGTCGTGGGACTAGAATTTCAGGCCGTTCAAGACAAAAAATATAATCCAACAGGCATGACGTAGTGGCAGAAGCAATCAGGAATTATTGGCAACAGTGCATCGACAATCTGCAGGACGAGCTTCCCTCCCAGCAATTTAATACCTGGATACGACCCCTTCAGGTACAGGCCGAACACAATACTCTTCGCGTTTTGGCGCCTAACCGCTTTATCAAGGACTGGGTGAAAGGCAAGTTCCTCCCGCGTATTCAGGAGCTGCTCATCGAACTTGGTGCAGAGAGCATCGTGGTTCAATTGGAAGTCAACAACGACCCACTATCAAGTCCGGCTGCCAGACCAGCGTCTAGTGGAGGTTCTAATACTGGTTCTAACATTGGTACTACTAGTGGAACAGAGCAAGTAACGAGCAGCCGCCATTCCAGTGCGCAGCAATACTCAACGGTAGCTCAAGAACCCACCCAACCAGCGCAAGCGGTTCAAACTGCTGCGCAAGTGGACACCGCCCCGGCGGTGCATATTCGACGCCGCGAATCGGCCCGCGGTATGGATACTATTATAGAGGGCAAACTTCGCCACCGTGGTGCGCTCAATGAAGAGAACAATTTCGACAATTTCATTGTTGGCAAATCCAACCAGCTAGCGCGTGCCGCTGCACGTCAGGTGGCAGAGAACCCGGGTTATGCCTATAACCCACTATTTATCTATGGTGGTGTGGGTTTAGGTAAAACCCATTTAATGCATGCGGTGGGCAACTACTTGCAGGCCCGCAAGCCAGGCGCCAAGGTGGTTTACCTGCATTCGGAGACCTTTGTAGCCACCATGGTTACAGCGTTACAACTCAATGCCATTAATGAATTCAAACGCTTTTATCGCTCGGTTGATGCTTTGTTGATTGATGACATTCAGTTTTTCGCCGGCAAAGAGCGTAGCCAGGAAGAATTTTTTCATACCTTTAATGCCTTACTCGAAGGTGGCCAGCAAATCATCTTGACCAGCGATCGCTATCATAAAGAGATCAATGGTCTGGAAGAGCGTCTCAAGTCGCGATTCGGTTGGGGTCTGACGGTGGCAGTTGAGCCACCCGAGTTGGAAACCCGTGCTGCGATCCTGATCAACAAGGCTGAGCTATGTAATGTGGACCTGCCCTATGATTCTGCCTTGTTTATTGCCCAGCGCTTGCGTTCCAATGTACGCGAACTCGAAGGCGCTCTGAAGCGGGTAATTGCCCACGCCAACTTCAAGGTTGAACCCATCAGTATTGATCTGATCAAGGAAGCATTGCGGGATTTGTTTGCCCTGCAAGACAAGTTGGTAACGATTGATAATATTCAGCGCTCGGTGGCCGAGTACTACAAGATAAAAATGGGGGATATGTTGTCGAAAAGGCGCAATCGCTCAGTGGCACGCCCCCGCCAGGTAGCGATGACTTTGTCCAAGGAGCTGACTAACCACAGTCTGCCTGAAATTGGCGATGCCTTTGGCGGACGCGATCACACAACAGTGCTGCATGCCTGTAAGCAAATTAACAAACTGCGACACAGCTCGATCGATATTCAGGAAGATTATAACAACCTGTTGAGATCCCTCTCCAACTAGATAAGTTGTTGATAAATAAGGAAAAGGAACAGTAAGTAATGCAATTGACGATCTCCCGAGAAGCGCTTTTACGCCCGCTGCAACTGGTCAGTGGTGTGGTAGAACGGCGCCAGACCTTACCCGTACTATCGAATGTGTTGTTGGTAGTAAAGAACAACGAATTGTCGTTGACTGGCACAGATTTGGAAGTAGAGCTGGTGGGTCGCGTGTCTATCGATGCGGCCAATGAGCCTGGCGCGGTGACTGTTCCTGCCCGCAAGCTGTTGGATATCTGTAAATCGCTGTCTGACGACGCCGAGATCGAAATGAAGCTTAACGACGCCAAGTTGCAGGTAAAGTCTGGCCGTAGCCGCTTCACCCTGACGACACTTCCGGCGACTGAATTTCCTTCTATAGAAGAAGAGCCGGACACTTTCTCCCTGACTATGTCTCAGGAGAAATTGCGCGATTTGCTGGAAAGCACCAGCTTCGCTATGGCGCAACAAGATGTTCGGTATTACCTCAATGGCATGCTGTTTGAAGTAGCCAAGGATTATCTGCGGGTCGTCGCCACTGACGGTCATCGCCTGGCGATGGAAACCTTGAATATGGATAACTCCATCAGCGAGACTCAGCAGCTTATTTTGCCTCGCAAGGGTATTACTGAATTGTCCCGTCTGCTGTCTGATGACGGCGGTGATATCGATTTGACCTTCGGGCAGAACCACATTCGCGCCAAGATTCCGGAATTTACCTTCACCTCCAAGCTGGTTGATGGCAAGTTTCCAGACTACAACCGTGTACTGCCCAAGGGTGGCGATCGCGTGATGATTGGTGATTGTCAGCTGCTGAAGCAGGCGTTTACCCGGGTGTCTATTCTCTCCAATGAAAAGTATCGCGGTGTCCGCGTCATGCTGTCGCCAAACGAGCTGCGTATTGTTGCTAATAATCCGGAGCAGGAAGAAGCCGAAGAAGTCGTTGCGGTAGAATATGATGGCGATGAATTAGAAATAGGCTTTAATGTGTCCTACCTGATTGATGTGCTGACCACTGTCTCTAGCAAGTCGATTCGCGCCACGTTGTCAGATCCCAATAGCAGCGCCCTTTTGGAAGCCAATGACGGTGAAAGCAACGCTTTGTACGTTGTCATGCCAATGCGGTTATAGGCTGGCGTCCATCACGCTGCCACCAGCATGAGTATTATTGAGTCGCTGCGCATAAACCAGGTGCGTAACATCGCGCAGCTTGAACTCGAGTGCCATCCCCAATTCACACTCATCCACGGGGAGAACGGCAGTGGTAAAACCAGTATTCTGGAAGCCATACACCTGCTGGCTAATGGACGCTCTTTTCGTACTTCAGCTACCGAATCACTGATTAATAATGACGCCAATGAAGCGGTGGTATTTGCCCAGCTAGCAGGGGGTCACAGGGTTGGCATTAGCCGGTCCCGTAATGACAAGAAACAGCTGCGGCTTGATGAGAGTGTGCAGAGCAACTGGGATGATGTGGCTCGGCTTCTGCCGGTGCTGGTTCTTGATGCTAGTGCCTTCTTGTTATTGGAAGGCGGGCCACGTGCCAGAAGACAGTTTATGGATTGGGGCGTGTTCCACGTGGAACCAACCTTCCTCACGGCCTGGCGGCGCTTCCGCAAAAGCCTAGCGAGCCGAAATCATTTGCTCAAACAACCGCGACCCGCCTTTGACCAGATTCAGGTATGGGACAAGGAGTTGATCATTGCGGCTGAGTTGGTGGATCAGTACCGGGATCAGTATTTGGCTGCCCTGCTTCCCGTGTTTCGTTCCGTATACAGTGACATAGCCGGCGAACGTGCTATGGACCTGTCGATCACTTATTATCGGGGCTGGGACGCAGAGAAATCCCTGGCCGAGGTCTTTGTTCAGTCGCGGGATATGGACTGCAAATATCGGGCTACCCAATTCGGTCCGCAGCGCGCGGACGTCACTATCAAGACCGGCAAGCACAAGGCGCTGGAAGTCTTGTCCCGTGGTCAACAAAAGCTGTTGGTCAGCGCGCTAAAAATTGCACAGGGTCAGTTGCTCGCCGATAGTAATGGTAGGCATAGTGTGTACCTGGTGGATGACCTGCCAGCGGAACTCGATCGCGAAAACCGCGAGTCTGTGCTGGCCACCCTCGCTGGTCTTAAGAGCCAATTGTTCGTTACCTGTGTGGACAAAGATTCCTTCAATTCCGGGCAGCAGAAAGCGACGGAAATGGCGTCGTTCCACGTGGAACGTGGTAAAATAAACACCTAATTCGCGCGCTCCAGGGCGTGTAATTCGGCATGTGATACGACAGGCTTCCACCTGCGACCATGCCAAATGGAGAACCGTGTATGAGTGAACAAACCCCATCAGCTTACAATTCCGATAGCATCAAAGTCCTGAAAGGATTGGACGCCGTTCGCAAGCGCCCAGGCATGTATATTGGTGATACTGATGACGGAACCGGCTTGCACCACATGGTGTTTGAGCTGGTGGACAATTCAATCGATGAGGCGCTAGCCGGTCATTGTGATCAGGTCGATGTGGTCATCCATGTTGGCGAAACAATCACCGTGTCGGACAACGGCCGCGGCATTCCCACGGAAATGCATAAAGAAGGTGTGTCCGCTGCGGAAGTCATCATGACAGTACTGCATGCTGGCGGTAAGTTTGATGACAACAGTTATAAAGTCTCTGGCGGCCTGCATGGTGTGGGCGTCTCGGTAGTGAATGCCCTCTCCGAAGAATTGAAGCTGACGATTCGTCGAGATGGCAAAGTTCACGAGCAGGTTTATCATCATGGTGTTCCTCAAGCGCCTCTGAAGGTCGTTGGCGAGACCGATTCAACCGGCACCGAGTGTCAATTCAAGCCCAGCGACGCGACATTTTCCAACGTCGAATTCCACTACGATATTCTCGCCAAAAAATTACGTGAGTTAGCGTTTCTTAACGCCGGAGTCGCCATCAAACTTACCGATGAGCGAAGCGGTAAAGAAGAGTTGTATAAATACGATGGCGGCCTTAAGGCTTTTGTTGACTACCTGAACAAGAATAAAACGCCGGTAAACAAGCTGTTTCACATGGTGGCCGAGCGCGAAGAAGACGGCATTACCGTCGAAGTGGCGCTGCAGTGGAATGATTCCTATATGGAAAACATATTCCCTTACACCAACAACATCCCCCAGCGTGATGGTGGAACGCACCTGGCTGGCTTCCGATCCGCCCTCACCCGCGTATTGAAATCCTATATTGACAAGGAGTTGGCAAATAAAAAAGGGAAAGATATTGTCGCTTCTGGTGACGATGCCCGCGAAGGCTTGACCGCCATTATTTCCGTCAAAGTGCCGGACCCTAAATTCTCTTCCCAGACCAAAGACAAGCTGGTCTCATCAGAAGTGAAAACCGTGGTGGAGCAGGAAATGGCCGCCCATTTTAATGACTACCTGATGGAAAACCCGCAAGACGCCAAATTAATCGTCAACAAGATGATCGATGCTGCCCGGGCGCGAGAAGCCGCACGGAAAGCACGGGAAATGACCCGCCGCAAAGGCGCGCTGGATGTCGCAGGCTTGCCGGGCAAGCTGGCAGATTGCCAGGAAAAAGATCCGGCATTGTCTGAAATCTACATAGTGGAGGGTGATTCAGCGGGCGGTTCTGCCAAGCAGGGTCGTAATCGCAAGAATCAGGCGATCTTGCCGCTCAAGGGTAAGATTCTCAATGTCGAGAAAGCGCGCTTTGACAAGATGCTCAGTTCGGCTGAAATCGGCACTATGATTAAAGCGCTCGGCTGCGGCATCGGTAACACGGAATTCACACCGGAAAACCTGCGCTATCACAGCATTATTATCATGACCGATGCCGACGTTGATGGTTCCCATATTCGCACTCTGTTGCTGACATTTTTCTTTCGGCAAATGCGCGAGCTGGTCGAGCGGGGCCATATTTTTATCGCCCAGCCTCCCCTGTTCAAGATTCGCAAAGGCAAGCAAGAACAGTATCTGAAAGACGAAGCTGAGCTGCGCAATTACCAAACCCAGATTGCTCTGGAAGGTGCGAGCTTGCACGTAAACGCCACAGCGCCAGGCATTACCGATGATTCTCTGGAATCTCTGGTCAATAAGTACAACCGGGCCTATGCCATTATCAGCCGCCTGGCCCGCCTCTATCCGACCGAAGTGCTGGAGGCGATGATATATACCGAGCGGCTGGAAGAAGAGTTGTTGAAAGACACCAAGGCAGTCACTGAATGGTCGGCCAAGCTCATCGAAAGTCTTGCCACTATTCACCCGACAGTTGGCAAGAATTATGTCTTCGACGTCGTCGAAGACCGCGAGCGTTCCCTGTCACTGCCAGTGGTGAAACATAGCCTGCATGGCCTGGAACGCCCCTACACCTTCAATCAGGATTTCTTCCATTCAGGTGAGTACCGCGCTTTAGCCGATCTGGGTGAAACACTGGATGGTTTGATTGAACCCGGTGCTTATGTGCAGCGCGGTGAACGCAAAGAGGATATTGCTAATTTTTCTGAAGCGATCGAATGGTTGACGAAAGACGCCATGAAGGGCCATTACTTGCAGCGTTATAAAGGGCTGGGAGAAATGAATCCGGAGCAGCTTTGGGAAACTACCATGAACCCGGAAACCCGTCGCATGTTGCAGGTGACTATCGATGATGCGATCGGTGCGGACCAGCTGTTCAACACCTTGATGGGTGATCAGGTCGACCCACGCCGTGAGTTTATTGAGGAAAATGCGCTGGCTGCGCAAAACCTCGATATTTAGTCTTGCTCTGACATAAGCGCAACGCGCTGCCGGACCCACTGTTCGGCAGCGTCGGTCAGGGCATTGGCATCACCACTATCGGTTGCCATCGGTTCACCAATCTCCAGAGTGATAACGCCCGGGTACTTCAAAAACTGCCGCGGCGGCCAGCAATGCCCGGTGCGTAGTGCAATCGGAATAATCGGTACTCCGGCGGCTACTGCCAACTTGGCTCCACCGCGCGAAAAGTGTTTTACCTCATCCACATGCGCACGCGTGCCTTCGGGAAAAATAATCACCGAATAACCATCGCGTAACCGTTGCACCCCTTGTTTCAGGATTGACTTGCCGGCATCTCTTGGTTTGCTGCGATCAATTGCAATGGGCTGCAGCAAGCGCAGGGCCCAGCCCCAGAACGGAATGCGCAATAGTTCCTTTTTAAGAATCGGTGCTATCGGGAAAAACAGGCGGTAGAAACTCAGGGTTTCCCAGCTGCTTTGATGATTGGCTAATACTACCGCTGACTGCCCGGTTAGATTTTCCTGGCCTTTGATTTGCCAGCGTACGCCACAGGAAATGCGCAGCCAGTGCAATACGAATCCACACCACATAGCTGCAAAATTGTAGCGGCCCCTGGCGGGTAGCATGGGAAACAGTGTGATAAACAGCAATGACAACAATATCGTCATTGGCACATAACCGAGATAGAACAAGGCAGAGCGAATTATCAGCATAGGGTGACTGTTACCACCTAAGCCAGAATATGCTGTTGAACAGCATCGAGCAGATCTGCAAACACCGGTGTATCGCCTAGCCTATTCTCAGCAAGTTGTTCGCGGGTTTTAATACCATTGCCGCTCAACACGAGCACTGGTTGCATGGCATAGTCACGAGCGCACTGCAGATCACGCAGACTATCGCCAATAAAACAATGGCCCGGCAAACTTACACGCAACTCGGCTTCAATCTGTTGCAATAAACCGACCCCGGGTTTGCGACAAGTACAACCGTCATCAGGTCCGTGTGGACAATAGAAAATACCGGATACCAGACCACCGGCCGCTTCCACAGTCATCGCTAACTTTTGATGAATTTGTGCCAGGGTGAACGCATCGAAATAGTCGCGCGCCAACCCGGATTGATTGGTGGCTACCGCAACGAGGAATCCTGCTTGATGCAATTGCGCAATGGCTTCGATGCTACGGGGAATGGGTAACCATTCATCAGCGGACTTGATGTAGTCAGGTGAATCCTGGTTGATTACACCGTCCCGGTCCAACACTACAATCTTGTCGTGATTGGTTGCTGGCACGGGACTAATTCGCGTGCAGGTGAGAAATGTCAGCAGTGGCCAGAAACAGTTTGCGCAGGCGCGATAATAAAGCCAGCCGATTGAGCTTTAACTGCTCGTCCTCTGCCATAACCAGAACGTCATCGAAGAATGAATCGACAGAGTCCTTCAGTTTAGCAAGCTGTTGCAGGCCTTCTTTATAATTGCCGGCCTCAAACAGCGGGCCGACTTCCAACTCGCAATCTTTAACCTCAGAAAACAGGGATTTTTCTGCTGCGTCGGTAAGTAAAGACTCGTCAACATTCGCGCTGACAGAACCGGCTTCCTGTTTGGCTAACAGATTGGAGACGCGCTTGTTGGCAGCCGCCAGCGCCGCCGCCTCATCCAAAGAGGCGAACGAGTTAACCGCCTGAATGCGGCGATGGAAATCCAGTGGCCGAGTCGGTTTGAGTACAAACACAGACTGGAATACGCCGCTGGCAATACCCTCATCGGCATACCAGGCTTTAAAGCGATCGAGCATAAAATCAAATACGCTCTCGCTGGTTTTCTCTGCCAGGTTCAAGCCTGCAAACCCTTCGGCTGAATAAGCGATACTGGCCTGTAGATCCAGATCGAGTTCTTTCTCGATAAGAATGCGGAGGATGCCCAGTGCTGAACGACGCAGTGCGAACGGGTCCTTGGAACCGGTAGGCGGTTGGTTAATGCCGAACATGCCAACTGTGGTATCGAGTTTATCTGCCAGCGCAACAATCGCACCGTTCAGTGTTTCCGGTACCGGAGCGCCGGCAAAGCGCGGCTGATACTGCTCGTTAAGGGCAATAGCCACCGCTTCGGGTTCGCCATCATTAAGGGCGTAGTAGTAGCCCATAAGACCTTGCAGTTCGGCGAACTCCCCGACCATGTTGGTGAGCAGATCGCACTTGCCAAGCTTGGCCGCGCGAGCCGCAAGCTGTGAATCTCCCCCGACCTGCTCTGCTATCCAGCTGGCCAGACGTGCGACACGGGCACTCTTGGCGCCGACACTGCCGAGCTTGTCCTGGAACTTGAGTTTTTCAAGGTCCGGGCAGCGTGATTCCAATGTCTTGTTCTTGTCCGTCTCAAAAAAGAAGCTGGCATCGGCCAGGCGCGGACGAATGACGCGTTCGTTACCCTCAACGACCTGCTGCGGGTCCTTGCTAAGCAAATTACTAACGGCAACAAACTTGGGAATAAGTTCGCCTTTTTCGTCAGTCAGACAAAAACACTTCTGATGCGACTTCATCGTTAAGATGAGTGCTTCGGGGGGCACTTCGAGAAACCGTGGATCAAAGTCACCAGTAAGAGCGACCGGGTATTCCACCAGGGCTGTGACTTCATTGAGCAGGTCGTCATCGATCATCGGTGTGGCAGACAACTTACTGCCTTCGGCTTCAACCAACTCACGGATCTGTTCGCGGCGCTTGCCAAAATCGGCGATCACCTTGCCCGGGTCTTCTAATGCAGATTCATAGTCGTCCGGCTTGCTGATGGTAATCGCTTCATTGTGCATGAAGCGGTGCCCCATTGTTGTTGCACCAGACTTGATATCAAACACGGACACAGCAACAGGCTTGTCACCAAACAGCACCAGCAGCCAGTGTACAGGTCGGACAAATTCCGCCCGCGAACTTCCCCAGCGCATGCGCTTCGGGATTGGCAGTTGCGCCAGTGCCTCGACCAGAATATTTTCCAGCAGCGCTGTGGTGGGCTGCCCTTTTTGTGTTTTTTGATAACACAGCTTTTCGACGCCGTCTTTTTCAGCGCGGGACAGATCTTCCACTTCCACGCCACAGGATTTGGCGAAACCCATGGCGGCCGGCGTTGGCTTGCCGTCATCAGCAAAAGCAGCTTGCACAGCAGGGCCAAAGCGCGTGTTTTCCTGATCCTGTTGTTGCTCATCAAGGGCTTTGATCAATACGGCGAGCCGTCGCGGCGTGGCGAAAGCTTTGCTGCTTGTAAAGTCGAGTTGCTGTTCCCGCAGTTTATCGGTCAACAGTTTCTCAAAAGCCGCCGAGAGTTTCGGCAGGGCTTTGGGAGGTAACTCTTCAGTACCCAGCTCAATTAGCAGGTCGTGTTTATTTGTGCTCACGATTTTTCCAGAAATTCTTTGCGCAAGGCTTCGGGCGCTAACGGGAAGCCCAGGGCCTTGCGGCTGTCGTAATAGGCTTGGGCAACCGCGCGAGCCAGCGTGCGGACACGCAGAATAAAGCGTTGTCGTTCAGTGACCGAGATGGCGTTGCGGGCATCAAGCAAATTGAAGAAATGCGATGCCTTGAGTACCTGCTCATAGGCGGGTAACGCCAGCCCGTTGTCGATGAGCTTTTCGCACTGCTGCTCGGCATCGTCGAAATTGCGAAACAGTAAATCGGTATCGGCGTGCTCGAAATTATAGGCGGACATCTCAACTTCGTTCTGCTTGAACACATCGCCGTAAGTGACCACGCCATTGGGGCCCTCGGTCCAGACGATGTCGTAAATGCTGTCCACGCCCTGCAGATACATGGCGATGCGCTCGATACCGTAGGTGATTTCACCACTTACCGGATGACACTCGAGACCGCCGACTTGCTGAAAGTAAGTAAACTGGGTGACTTCCATGCCGTTAAGCCACACTTCCCAGCCCAGCCCCCAGGCGCCTAATGTCGGCGATTCCCAATTGTCTTCGACAAAGCGAACATCATGAATGCTCATGTCGATGCCGAGGGCTTCCAGTGACTGTAAATACAGCGACTGAATGTTTTTCGGCGATGGCTTGAGGATGACCTGAAACTGATAGTAGTGCTGCAGGCGATTCGGATTTTCGCCATAGCGGCCGTCTGTTGGGCGGCGGCAAGGTTGCACGTAGGCTGAATTCCAGCTTTCCGGTCCGATGGCACGCAAGAACGTGGCCGGATGGAAAGTGCCGGCACCGACTTCCAGATCCAGAGGTTGCAGCACGACGCATCCGCGTTCGGCCCAAAATTGTTGTAACGCCAGAACCAGATCCTGGAACGTCAATAGGTCCTTCTGTGAGCTCACGATGATGAAATGTTCATAAAATCAAGGGGCTGCAATTATGCGCGATTCTCTTGGACTAATCCACAGCAAGGCACTCTTGAGCCGGCCCAATTCGCAGTAATCTCGTGCTGACTGGCAATTGTCATTCAGCACAATGGCACTACAATAGGCTCCTGTTTTACGAGCCCATACACGGACTCTTCGACAAACCTGATTTTGACCCTGCTCGCTGTGACCGGCACGAGGCCTGATATCGATACTCTGCGTTATTATTTACTGTTGCTGGTCCTTAAATGCCTGGCCTTCACACCACTGCCTCTTTTGCATGGGCTGGCACGCGTGGGTGGCTGGCTGACCAACACCCTGCCCAGCCGCGCCAAGTCCACCACTTACAAGAATTTGCAGACCTGCTTTGCCGATAAGTCAGATTCCGAAATTGCCGCTTTGGCGAAAGACAGCCTCAGTCATACCGTGGCTACCGCTCTGGAGATGGGCAAAGCCTGGGCCCAGCCTGTATCACGGACTATCGCGCTGGTAAAAGAACAAGACGGCTATCAGGAGTTTCTGGCAGCCGGTGAATCTGGCAAGGGCGTGATCCTGTTAGCGCCACACTTGAGTAACTGGGAAATTTTCGGGTTTTATGCCTGCCAGGATCTACCCTCGAATTTTATGTATCAACCGCCTCGCAGCCGGGCTATGGATCGACTCCTCAAAGAAGTACGGTCACGCAGTGGTGTGCAGATGGCGCCAACCAGCAGAGCCGGGGTTGCCCAGGTGCTGGCCGCATTAAAGCGTGGAGAAATGGTGGGTGTATTACCTGATCAGGTCCCGGCGGATGGCAGCGGTGAATTTGCGCCGTTTTTTGGTGAGCCGGCATACACTATGACATTGGTGAGCAAGTTGGCGCAGCGCACCGGCGCGCATGTGTTCTGCGGTTTTGCGCAACGCTTGCCGGGTGGTCGGGGATTCAAGGCGGTATTCCGGCGCGCCGATGAAGCGATATACAGCAGTGATATTGCAGCGTCACTAGCCGGCTTGAATCGCAGCGTGGAAGATTGTGTGCAATTGGCGCCAGCCCAGTATCAGTGGGAATATAAGCGTTTTCGGCGTCGACCCGATAATCAGGAATTTTATTGAATCATCAGCCCGGAAGCATGTGGGCCAGGTGTTGCGGGTCTAACGGCGCCAGAACATCGGCGTGAAGAGCACCAACAGGGTAAAGACTTCCAGCCGGCCCAACAGCATAGCCAGACAGAGAATCCATTTTGCTGTTGCTGGCAAGGCGCCATAGGTTTGCGCCACATTCTCCAGCCCAGGACCCAGATTGTTAATACAGGCGCCCACGGCACTGAAGGCTGTGATGATGTCCATGCCAGTGGCCAGCAATGCTAAAAGCATGGCCATAAAGGCCATTACATACACTGCAAAAAACCCCCAGACGGATTCGATTACCCGGTCGGAAATTACCTTCTTGCCCAATTTGACTGGAATCACAGCTTTCGGGTGAATCAGTCTCTGTACCTCACGAATGCCCTGTTTGAAAATCAGCAGAATACGCACGACTTTCATCCCGCCCCCGGTTGATCCGGCACAGGCGCCGATGATAGCGGCGTACAGCAACACATAGGGTAAAAATAGCGGCCAGGAATTAAAGTCGGCGGTGGTAAAGCCAGTGGTCGTGGCAATCGACACTACTTGAAACAGGCCTTTGATAAACGCCTCGGACATACTGGCGTAAACATCTGAATACACCAGTACCAGAATTGTAACGACGGAAACAGACAGCAGAATCAATGCATAGAATTTGAATTCTGGATCATCGAAATAACTGCGCAAGGAACGATTGCGCCAGGCCGCGAAATGTAAGGCGAAATTCACCCCGGCAATAAACATGAATACGATGGCAATCATCTCGATTGCCGGGTTATCAAAATGGCCCAGGCTGGCATCGTATGTTGAGAAGCCACCGATGGCGACAGTAGTGAAGCTGTGACTGATGGCGTCAAACAAATCCATGCCCACCAGCCAGTAGGCCAGCGCACAAATTACCGTGAGGGAAAGATAGATATACCAGAGTGCTTTGGCAGTCTCCGCCAGGCGCGGCACGAGCTTGTTATCTTTCACCGGGCCGGGGCTTTCTGCACGATAGAGCTGCATACCCCCGATACCGAGCATCGGTAAAAGTGCCACGGCTAACACAATAATACCCATGCCACCCAGCCACTGTAGTTGCTGACGATAAAACAAAATAGATTTAGGCAGCGTTTCCAGGCCAGAGATAACAGTCGCACCGGTTGTCGTTAGCCCGGACAGAGATTCGAACACGGCATCTGTGATCGACAAGGTAACTTGATCTGATAGTAAAAATGGCAAACAGCCGGCAGTACCCAGTACCGCCCAGAACAGTGTTACTACGAGAAAACCGTCGCGTGTGCTCAGGTCTTTGCGAGTACGGGCCGTAGTGGCCCACATTATAAAGCCAAGAATAAAGAGTGAGAGCATGGAATGCAGAAACGGCAACACCATGCCATCGCTATAAATCAGGGAGACAAACAACGGCGGCAGGTTGGCCAGCACGCTGAAAAACATGAGCAGTAAACCAAGAATCTTGACTGTTATAGAGGCATGCATCAGAAGAAGCTAAAGCCGACCTGGAACAGGCGTTCCACTTCCGGAATGGTTTTACGGTCAACTAAAAAGAGAATGACATGGTCATTGGTTTGCACAACAGTATCGTCATGGGCGATTAGCACTTCGTCATTACGCACGATTGCCCCGATAGTCGTACCCTCGGGCAGGTCAATATCTTCAATGGCCCTGCCGACAACTTTTGAGGTGCTTTCATCGCCGTGCGCAATAGCCTCCATGGCCTCAGCTGCACCGCGGCGCAGGGAGTGCACATTCACTACATCACCGCGACGCACGTGTGCCAACAAAGTGCCGATGGTGGCCTGCTGCGGAGAAATGGCGATGTCAATTTCGCCGCCTTGAACCAGATCAACATAAGCTGGGTTGTTAATCAGCGCCATTACTTTCTTGGCACCCAGGCGCTTGGCCAGCAGCGACGACATAATGTTAGCTTCGTCATCATTGGTCAGGGCGAGAAACACATCAGTCTCTTCGATGTTTTCGTCCATCAACAGATCGCGCTGCGAGGCTTCGCCATTGAGAACGATCGCCTTGTTGAGGTTTTCCGACAGCACTGCGCAGCGCTCAGGATTGTGCTCAATAATTTTCACCTGATAGCGCTGTTCGAGATCCAGTGCCAGTCGTGAACCGATGTTGCCGCCGCCGGCGATCATGATGCGCTTGTAGGGTTTGTCCATACGGCGCAATTCACCCATGCAGGCACGAATGTCTTTTTGTGCGGCGATGAAGAACACCTCATCGTCGGCTTCAATCACAGTAGAGCCTTCGGGAATAATGGGGCGATCTTTGCGAAAGATTGCGGCGACGCGGGTTTCAACAGAAGGCATGTGTTGGCGCAACAGACGAATCTCCTGGCCAACCAATGGACCACCATAAAAGGCCTTTACCGCAACTAACTGCACACGTCCATCGGCAAAATCGAGCACCTGCAGCGAGCCAGGCAAGTCGATCAGGCGAGCAATGTATTCCGAGACAATTTTTTCCGGGCTAATGACCACGTCAACGGCAATGCCCTGCTGACCAAACAGCTTGTCACTCACCAGATAAGAAGAAGCGCGAATGCGGCAGATTTTTTTCGGAGTCTGGAACAATGAATGGGCGACCCGGCAGGCTACCATGTTGACCTCATCGCTTTCGGTAACGGCGATGATCATGTCGGCGTCATTGCCACCGGCGCGCTCCAGCACGTCGGGATGACAGGCCTTGCCATCGACAATGCCCAGATCTATACGGTCGCGCAATTCTCGCAGTTTTTCGATATCGCTATCGACTACGGTAATGTCATTGGCCTCGTTGGCCAGGGTTTCCGCGAGCGTACTACCTACCTGGTTGACGCCGAGGATAATGATTTTCATGACTGCGGTATTCTCAGATTGCTGCCGCGACTACTGTTTGCGAAGCAGGGCGAAGTAAAAGCCATCCGTTCCATCTTGTTGGCCGGTAAGCAGCTGCTTTCCATAATTGCATTCTACTCCCCAATCGGCCGTGATGCGCTCATATTTAGCGTCTGGCGTGGAGTTTAGGAACGCTGCCAGATTGGCTTCGTTCTCCTGACGCAGGATCGAACAAGTGGTGTAGAGAAAAAGACCACCAGATTTCAGGCAAGGCCATAGCGAGTGCAGGATTTGCGTTTGCAATTCGACCAATGTCTCGACGTCTTCAAGTTGGCGCAAGACTTTGATATCGGGGTGGCGGCGAATCACGCCGGTTGCCGAGCAAGGGGCATCAAGCAGAATGCGATCGAATTCGACACCATCCCACCAGAAAGGTGTTTCGGTAATATCCGCACAGACAGTGGTAGCCTGAAGACCGAGACGTTGCAGGTTTTCCTCCAGCCGGGGCATGCGGCTGGCTTCCAGTTCAATGGACACCACTTCAGTTAGTGATGACTCACTCTCAAGAATATGACAGGTTTTACCGCCAGGCGCGGAGCAAGCATCGAGCACACGCTGGCCAGGTTGCAGATCCAGCACGCCAGGAACCAGTTGCGAGGCTTCATCCTGCACACTCACACTGCCAGTCTCAAAGCCCGGTAAGCTGGTCACCGGACAAGGCGCTGCTAGGTAGATGGCACTGTCGGACAGCAGGCCTGCTTTGGCATCGATCCCGGCGTTAGCGAGTTGCTGCAGATAGGCATCGCGTGACTGCCGAGCCAGATTGACGCGCAAAGTCATGGGTGGGCGCAGGTTGTTATTGGCCAACAGCACCTGGCTTTGCTCGGGCCAGTCCGCGGCGATGCGATCAGCCAGCCATTGCGGATGGGCGGTTTGTTGAGCGAGCGGCAAACTGGCGAGATACTCATCGAGTTCGGCGGCGCGGCGTTGATAATTTCGCAATACGGCGTTGGTCAGGCCGCGCGCCCAGGGTTTCTTCAGGCCTTTGACTGCCCCGACCGTCTCATTGATAACGGCATAGTCCGGCAGGCGCATCTCACGAATCTGATACAGGCCGATTAACAGCAGTAATTTAACGTCCTGATCTTTGGTCTTGAGCGGCTTGCTGAGTAGTTGGCCAACAATGGCATCGAGTTGAAAATACCAGCGACAGACCCCGAAACACATTTCTTGTAAAAGCGGGTAGTCTTCCCGCTCCTTGTGTTTGCTTAGTTGTGTAGTAAGTGAGCCTTTACTTTTTAGAACAGCATCGAGAATCAGTGCGGCCTGGGCCCGAGCAGCAAGAGGCTTCATGTGGCGTTGGCGGGGCTGGAGAATTGCTTGCCAGTGGCGAACAGATCCGGGCGGGAATTGCTGATATCAGTCACCGCCATGGCCTTTTTGCCGGGTAATTGTGCCGCGGTGATTTGCAGAGCCTGCTCGCCGCAGAGTACTGTAAAACTGTGTCGGTCAGAATCGATAATAGTGCCGGGTTCGGTAGAAGAAGAGACTCCGGAAAAATCCGACAACACCTTTGCATCCAATAACCGCAAGCGATCACTATTGAAATGGCTATAGGCAGGGTTGCGGCCGGCGGTGGCGCGAATCTGTCGAAGAATCTGCCTGGCACTGTTGTGCCAATCCACTTCTGACTCGGTCTTGTCCAGTTTCGCCGCATAAGTGCTAAGACTGTCATCCTGTTCTGTGGCATTGGCACGCAAGGACTCGTAATCAGCCAGTGTGTCTGTCAGCAGGCGCCGGCCCAATTGCATCAGTCGCTCTTCAAGAGCATCCCGCGAGTCAGTTTCAGCGATAGGTGTAGCTTCGAGAAGTAGCATCGGTCCGGTATCCAGGCCCGCATCCATTTGCATGATCGTAATGCCGGTTTCGCTATCGCCGGCGAGCATGGCGCGTTCAATGGGCGCGGCGCCACGCCAGCGCGGCAGCAAAGAGGCGTGGACATTAATACACCCCAGTTTGGGAATAGCCAGAATACTGGCGGGCAGTATGAGCCCATAGGCCACAACGATCAGTAAATCGACATCAAGATCGACAAGTAATTGTTCTGCTTCGGCTGACTTCAGGCTGGCCGGCTGATGAACTGGCAAGTTGTTGTCCAATGCCAGTTGCTTAACCGGGCTGGGCAGCAAGCGCTTGCCACGACCGGCCGGCCGATCCGGCTGTGTCAGCACTGCACACAGCTGGTGGGAGGAATTGAGTAAAGCGTCTAGGTGACCGGCAGCAAAGGCAGGCGTACCTGCAAAACAGATCCGGTAAGAATGCATCAGGTTCAGGCCGACTTCTTGTGTTCTTTTTCCAGCTTGCTGCGAATACGTTGCCGCTTCAGAGTGCTGATGTAGTCGACAAAGAGTTTGCCGTCCAGATGGTCGATTTCGTGCTGTACACAGGTGGCCAAAATGCCTTCGGCCGCAACTGTGAATTGTTCGCCAGTACGATCAGTCGCGGTAACGGCGATTTTCTGTGGCCTGGAAACGGTTTCGTAAAAACCAGGCACAGACAGACAGCCTTCATCGTATTCACAGAGCTCGTGTTCAATTATTTCGAACTCCGGGTTAATAAATACTAGAGGAGTATCGCGATTTTCCGATACATCTATTACCAGCAAACGCTTATGCACGTTAACCTGAGTTGCGGCCAGACCAATACCCTGAGCTTCGTACATGGTTTCGAACATGTCATCGATCAGCGCTTCGAGTTTGCTATCGAAGACAGTGACCGGCGTCGCTTTGGTACGCAGTCGTGGGTCTGGAAATTCAAGAATGTCGAGTTTGGCCATTGTAAGGTCAGATCCGGCTCGAGTACTCGGCTCGAGACAATAAAAGAGAATTGCGACAGAAGAAGCAGACTGTGAACTGCTTCTAGTGATAATTATACCGTATTGCTAAGATATCGCTGCCAAAAAGGGCGGAATTTATTACATGCTTAACCCGCGCGTTTCCCAGCAAGTCCCACCTTTTGCGTTGTCTCCTCGCGCGGTGTCCCGCTTACTGTTTCTATATATAGTTTGTTTTTTGCCGCTTTCAAGTGTCTGGGCACAAAGCAGCTCTCTGCTGCGCAATGATTATCCGACCAGTTACACGGTCCAGGAAGGCGACAGCCTCTGGGAAATAGCCAGTCAATTCATGGTAGATCCCGATCGTTGGCAGGAAATCTGGAAGCCAGACCGCTATCTGGACGACCCTGACCTTATCTTCCCGGGTGATATTCTCACGGTGAATTTCGTCGGCGGCTCGCCCCGTATTATGGTCAAGCGTGGCTCACAAGATGTCGAACGACTCAGCCCGACTATGCGTGAGCAAACACTCACTAGCGCGATACCGGCCATCCCTCTTGAGTCTATTGAAAACAGCTTTACCCAGAATCGTATTGTCACACAGGAGTTGTACGACGCAGCTCCTTATATTGTGCAAAATCTGGGCGACAATCTGGCGATTGCTACTGGTGATGAGATTTTCGCGCGCGGGACCTGGCCAGAGCGCACTACTTCGTTTGAAGTCTACCGACCGAGCCGCGAATACTTTGACGACTCCGGTGATGAGCTACTGGGGCTGGAAGTGGAATATCTGGGTTTCGCAACGATTGTCAGTTCGCATGAAGACAATGTTCGCCGCCTGTTGATCAACAACAGCAGCAAAGAAATAAGAGTTGGTGACCGCTTACTAGTCCGCGAACAGACGTCACTTGGCGCAACTATCTTCCCCACTGAACCCAGCCACCCCGTCGAAGCACGTATAATGTCCGTGCTCAATGGCGAGGCAATGGGATCCCAGCTCGACACCGTGGTCATCAACATTGGCTCTGAGGAAGATCTGGAAATCGGTCACGTTCTGGCGGTACGCACAGAGGATTCGAATATCGTCGATGTGGTCGAACGGAGCCGAATGACTTTCCAGGAACGCATGCGCAATATTTTCTCCAACAATCAGGCTCGCGTGGCCCTGCCCGGCGACGACATCGGGACCCTGCTTGTTTATAAAGTCTTCGATGGTTTTAGTTATGCTGTGATTCTTAGCAGCCCCCGCCCTATTGAACTAAACTTTCGCGTAACAAATCCCTGAGCTTCGCTCAGTTGGCCACAAGCGCCAGTTGAGCCGCTACAACAAATAACACCCCAAAGCCGAATTGAGATGACAACCTGTTGCGCTAAACAGCTCAGCTCAGACGATTCTTGCGTTAGTTGGCCAGGAAGCCGTAGCAAGTTTTAGGCGCGGCTGTACGCGACTACTCAACCATCAGTGACAGGGGCGGATGCCAAAACGTTGTCATCAATTCACCAAACAGCACCAGCATCAGCAACAACACTGACAACTGACTATCTTGCATTGTGTCTGCAATCAGCGGCGGTGACCGCCAGTTTTGCCAGGATGCTGCAAACCTGTGGCAGCCTCGCGGCACTGCGGCAGCGGGAAGAGACAGCCGAATGGTTGGAGACCCATTTGCATCGTTCTGTGATCGATGTCGACGCGATTAACCGGTCACTGCGCTGGGGTGAATCCACCGGCCAACATTTGCTGGTATTCGAGTCGCAAGACTATCCGGCGCAACTGCGGGAAATCGACTCTCCCCCACCGATTCTCTATGTTATTGGTGACAAAAGCTGTTTACATCACCCGTCGCTAGCGATCGTTGGTTCGCGACGTTGCTCAATTAACGGCTCCAGAAACGCTCGGTGGATGGCGCGGCAATGTAGTCAGCGCGGGTTAACCATCGTGAGCGGGCTGGCCAATGGCATCGATGCGTGTGCCCATCGTGGCGCACTGGATGCCGGCCAGCCGACTATTGCGGTATTGGGCACAGGCATTGATCAGGTCTATCCGCGACAGAATCAGGAGTTGGCAGAACACATCAAGAACAATGGGGCGCTGGTGAGTGAATTTCCGCTAGGAACGCGGGCATATCCAGCTAATTTTCCGCGCCGCAATCGTATTGTCACGGGCTTGAGTCTGGGCGTCCTCGTTGTGGAAGCAGAAGCGAAATCGGGCTCGTTAATTAGCGCGCGTTTGGCAATGGAACAAAACCGGGAAGTATTTGCCATGCCGGGCCCTCCTGGGGCAGCGCAATCAGCAGGTTGTCATACCCTGATAAGACAAGGCGCCACTTTGGTTGATCAAGTTGAGCATATAGTAGAAGAGCTTGAAGAATATTTGCTGGAGGTGACGACTGAGTGGCGAGAGGCTAACAAGCCAAGCGATCAATCGCAGCAGAGACAATTGGCTGAGGCAGCGCTGAGTGCTACCGGTAAGCAAATCTGGCAACGACTTCAGGGGCAAGGCTGTCTACCCGATGAACTGCAAAACGAGTTAGGATTGCCATGGCCTCAAATCAGCGGTGGCCTACAAGAACTTGAGTTGGCCGGGTTGATCAGACAAGAAGGTGGGCGGATTATAGCGCTGCCCACCCCGGGCTAATTTGAGCCGGCTCACTAACTTGCCAACGGGCCAAGGGTACTGTAGCTTGCCGTTTTTCATTTGTTGGCACCGGACTTGACCAACAATGCGCAATGAACTGAATTTGCTGATCATGTCCTCTAATGCATCCTGGCTTTTTCGCACCGAGATTTTGATATGAGCAACGTCGCTATTGAGCAGGCCGTGCATCACCTGCGTCAGGGCCATGTCATTGCTTATCCGACAGAAGCAGTGTGGGGATTTGGCTGTGACCCGTTTGATGAAAAGGCAGTGCACAAGATTCTGGCCATCAAACAGCGCGAAGTAGACAAGGGCTTGCTGTTGGTTGCCGCCAATCAAGAGCAAGTCGAGCCACTATTGGCGCCGCTTGCCAGCGAACAAATCGGGCAGCTCGAGGCAACCTGGCCGGGCCCGGTGACCTGGCTTATACCCGACCCGGAACCACTCTTCCCTGCCTGGATTCGTGGCCAGCATACCTCTGTTGCCATTCGTGTTTCCTCCCACCCTGTCGTGCATGCCTTGTGTAGCGCGTTCGGTGGTCCAATCGTGTCGACATCGGCCAATCAGGCCAATGAACCTGAACTGCGAAACGAACAGGATGTGCGTCAACGTTTTGGGGACGCACTGGACTTCATTGTGACTGGTGAAATCGGCCAGGAATCTGACCCATCGCAAATAAGAGACTTGATGACCGGTGCTATTATTCGATGAAAACTCTTAACAGTAATAGCAATCACCGGTAGTAGTTATGAACCAACAAGACATCTCAGCAGTCAAAGAATTCCTCCTGTCTTTGCAGGAAAATATTTGCAGCGGGCTGGAACAAGCCGATGGCAAAGCCAGGTTTCATACGGATAAATGGGATCGTGATGATGGCGGTGCTGGTATCACCCGCGTGATCACCGACGGCAATGTCTTTGAAAAAGGCGGCGTCAACTTTTCCCATGTATTCGGAAACGCCATGCCGGCCTCGGCCACTGCAGCGCGACCGGAGCTGGCAGGACGTGCTTATCAAGCAATGGGCGTTTCTTTGGTCATTCATCCAGAGAACCCTTTTGTTCCCACTTCCCATGCAAATTTTAGAATGTTCGTTGCGGAAAAGCCTGGCGAAGAACCGGTCTGGTGGTTTGGGGGTGGTTATGACCTAACGCCCTATTATGCAGAGGAAGAAGATTGCGTACACTGGCACCAGACCGCGAAAAATGCCTGTGCACCATTCGGTGAAAAGTACTACCCACTGTTCAAGCAGCAATGTGACGACTATTTCTATCTTAAACACCGACAAGAAACACGTGGAATTGGCGGGCTGTTTTTTGATGACTTCAACGAGCTGGGTTTTGCCGACAGCTTTGCTTTTGTACAAGCTTTGGCCAAGAGTTATCTCGACGCCTATGTGCCGATTGTCGAAAAGCGTAAGAACACGCCGTTTCAGGAACAACACAAACAATTCCAGGAATACCGCCGTGGGCGCTACGCGGAGTTTAATCTGGTTTTCGACCGGGGCACCTTATTCGGATTGCAATCCGGCGTTGGTCGAGTCGAATCAATTTTGATGTCACTTCCGCCTGTCGTGCGCTGGATCTATGACTGGCAGCCCGAGGCAGGCAGCGTAGAAAGCAAACTGGCAACAGATTTTCTTACGCCAAGAGATTGGGTCTAGGCGTGAGTTTGGATTCAGGTTCGATACCAAAGACAAATGCAGAACAAGCAATGCATGAACTAACAGGCCAAACCAACCCATGACTCGTTACGCCGTTATCGGCGACCCCGTTGCGCACAGCAAATCACCGCGTATCCATACACTGTTCGCCGAGCAATTTACCGCCGATGTGCAATACGCGGCGATACAGGTCGAAGCCGATGGCTTGAAATCTTTCGTTGATGAATTTTTCTCAGCCGGGGGTGGTGGTCTAAACGTCACAGTACCCCATAAAGAATCGGCGTTTGCGTTGTGTGCGTCCACCTCCATACAGGCGCAACTGGCAAAAGCGGTCAATACCCTGATGCTGGATAGCAATGGCGAGTTGTTCGGAGACAATACCGATGGCCGCGGGATAGTGACAGACATTACTGAAAACCATCAGGTGGCGATTGCCGGCAAACGCGTTTTACTGGTTGGTGCAGGAGGCGCTGCACGTGGTGCATTGCCGGCGCTGATTGAGCAGTCTCCTGAACAGATTGTGCTGGTAAATCGAACCTTGGCCAAAGCGCAAACAATTCAGAATGAATTCGCAGACATCGCCAGGGTTGATGCCACTTCGTTCGAAGCACTGGACCGAAAGCCTTTCGATATCATCATCAATGCCACCAGCCTGAGTTTGCATGGCGAGCTTCCAGCACTCTCCCCGGCCTTGATTGCTGAATCTACCTGCTGCTATGACATGATGTATGGCGATAGCGACACAGTTTTTGTTAGCTGGGCCAAGCAACATGGCGCAGGAGTCTGTCTGGATGGGCTGGGCATGCTGGTGGAGCAAGCCGCTGAATCATTCCTGCTTTGGCAAGGCAAACGCCCGGAAACGCAGCCGGTCATTGCCGCGTTGCGCCGCTAAGTCTCCGTTTATTGATCGTCGCCTGTCATAAACGACAGGCACAAAAAAAGGGCTGTTCTCACAGCCCTTTTCTTTGCGTATTCACTTTGTGCTCAATAGCAGTTTAGTGAGCTTCCTCTTCACCGCCGTGTTCACCACCGTGTAAATCGGCAGGAGTCAGCGCTACTGCGTCACGATCGTGACCCATGTAGTTGAAGCGCGCTTCTTCAGTGTAGTTACCTTCAACGGCCATCAAACCGATCAAGAGTAACAGTACGACTGGAGGGCCGAGGATAGTTAAGGCCAGTGCCATGCGCTCCCAAACGACGTGCATGAAAATGGCGATAATGAATCCAGCCTTGATAACCATGAACAGAAGAACCAGAGTCCAGCGCAATGCGCCCTGAAACTCCAGATAATCTACCATGTAGGAAAAGAAGCTAACTACGAAGAGTAGAATCCAAACCTTGTAGTAAATCCCTAGAGGATGTTGTTGTCCTGCATCTGATGACATTGTTGTCCCCTCTTACAATAAATAGAAAAACGCGAAAATGAATACCCAAACAAGGTCAACAAAGTGCCAGTAGAGACCGGCGATTTCGACAATCTCGAAACCTTTGTCATCGTAATAACCCCGCTTGACCCTGAGTGCTACCCACATCAGATAGATAACACCGCAGGTTACGTGCAGACCGTGGAAGCCCGTCACCATAAAAAAGATCGACCCGAACTGGGCAGCGCCAAAGGGGTTACCCCAGGGGCGTACACCTTCGTCGCCAATCAGTTTTGACCACTCGAAAACCTGCATGCCAACGAACATGGCACCAAACAGGGCTGTGGCACAGATTAGCCAGAAGGTTTTGGTCTTGTCCCGGCGATAGCCATAATTGACCGCCATGGCCATGGTGCCCGAACTGGTAATGAGCACAAAAGTCATGATGGCAATCAGAATCAGAGGGATCGGTGCGCCACCAAATGACAGGGCGAAGATCTCACTCTGGACAGGCCAGGGCTCAGTAGTGGTCATCCTGACATTCAGGTAGCCCACCAAAAAGCATGAAAAGATAAAGGTGTCACTGACCAGGAATAACCACATCATGGCCTTACCCCAAGGCACATGATACGCCTGCTTGTCGGCGCTCCAGTCGTCGACCAGCCCATCCATACCTTCGGCTGGGCTATTTGCTGCTACGGCTGCTTCACTCATCCTAAAATTCCCGTTACTTGTTTCGCTTTCGCGTTTTTCTAATCAATTAAACAAAATTATGTGTTGGCCAGAAAGGCAAACAGTATCAACCAAACGACAAGCAAGAAATGCCAATAGAGCGTGCATAACTCAACGCTCAGTCGGAGATCCTTGGCTTCGGCGCCAGACAGCAAGCGGATGGCGCCTTTGCTCCATACCCACAAACCGCCCAACAGGTGAACTGCGTGCAATCCAGTCAATAAATAGTAGAAGGCGTTGGCAGGGTTGGATGTGAGATAGAAACCACCCTCCTGCAAGTTACCCCAAGTCATCAACTGGCCGGCAATAAACAAGATCGCAAACAGACCGGCACCAAAAAAGGCGGTCATCAGGTTGCGAGGCTTGTCGCTGCTTACGATGTTGCGTGTCCACTGGAACAATACGCTGCTGAGAATCAGCAGTAAGGTATTGGCCCACAATTGCCCTGGCTCGGACAACGGTTGCCAGTCTGGCAGCTCCATACGAATGACGTAGCTGACCATGAAAAGCGAAAAGACCACGCTGGCGATAACCAGAAAGTAGCTTAGCCCCACCTTTTCAGGTGAAGTATCGAAGGCCCCCTCAGGTCGGAGGCCTCCGATGATTCCTTTACGCTCCCACGGCTTTACCGCGAGACTCTTGAATAGACTCATATATCAGCCTTTGAAGCGTCTTGATCCGGGTCGAAGTGTTCTTCGTCCACGGTTGGTTCGACGGTTTCTGGTGTATTTTGAGGAATAAAGTCTTCATGGGCACCTGGCACGCTGTAGTCATAAGCCCAGCGATAAACCGTAGGCAGTTCGTCGCCCCAGTTGCCGTGCTTGGGTGGCAGATCAGGTGTTTGCCATTCCAGTGAAGCAGAACCCCAAGGGTTCTTTTCGGCTTTCTTGCCGTACTTCAGGCTCCAGATGATGTTCACGAAGAACAGCAGCTGTGCCACAGCAACAAAGATCGCTGCAATCGTGATCGATGCATTGAGATCCTGTGCAGAAGCTGGAATGAAATCGGTCGCACCGATTTGATAGTAACGACGTGGTACACCCAGGAAGCCAAGGTAGTGCATTGGCAAGTAGATCGCGTAGGCGCCAAGGAAAGTCAGCCAGAAGTGAGCTTTGGCCAGGCCTTCATGGAACATGCGACCAGACATCAATGGATACCAGTGATAGATCGCTGCGAACAATACCAGGATTGGTGACACGCCCATTACCATGTGGAAGTGAGCAATCACGAAATAGGTATCGGACAATGGCAAGTCGATAACCACGTTACCCAGGAACAGACCGGTCAGGCCGCCGTGAATAAACGTGAAGATAAAGCCAATGGCGAAATACATGGGCGCGTTGAGTCGGATGTCACCTTCCCAAAGCGTCAGTACCCAGTTGTAGACTTTCAATGCCGTTGGGACCGCAATAATCAATGTGGTCGTGGCAAAGAAGAAGCCGAAGTAAGGGTGCATACCAGATACGTACATGTGGTGAGCCCAAACGATAAAGCTCAAACCACCAATGGCGATAATCGCCCAGACCATCATGCGGTAACCGAAGATGTTCTTGCGCGCGTGAGTCGACAGTACGTCAGAGACCAGACCAAAGGCTGGCAGCGCAACGATGTACACTTCCGGGTGACCGAAGAACCAGAACAAGTGCTGGAACAACAGTGGGCTACCACCGTTATGGTCAAGCGGCGCACCGGCTTCAATGACAGCTGGCATGAAGAAGCTGGTACCCAACAGGGTATCGAACAACATCATGATGGCGGCAACGAGCAGAGCCGGGAAGGCAAACAGTGCCAAAATGGTGGCAACGAAAATGCCCCACACCGTCAAAGGCAGGCGCATCATGGTCAGACCGCGGCAACGATACTGCAAGACTGTCACAGCGTAGTTCAGACCACCCATGGTAGTCGCCACGATAAACACAGCCAGTGAGATCAGCATCAGGACGATACCCATGTCATGACCTGGCGTACCTTCCATCGCAGTCTGCGGCGGATAGAGCGTCCAGCCGGCACCGGTTGGTCCACCTCCTACGAAGAAGCTGGCCATCAGAATGATCACTGACAACAGGAACGTCCATACCGAGAGCATGTTCATGAACGGGAATACCATGTCCCGCGCACCACACATCAAGGGGATCATGTAGTTACCGAAACCACCCAGGAACAGGGCAGTCAGGAAATAAACCACCATGATCATGCCGTGCATTGTCACGGCCTGGTAGTAGAAGTTCGGATCGATAAAGTCTACTGACTCCGGAAAACCCAGTTGTAAACGGAACAGCACAGACAACGTCAAACCAATGATGCCGGTAAATACTGCAATGCTACCGTATTGAATCGCGATCACTTTGTGATCTTGGCTCCACACGTATTTCTCGACCCAACTATGAGGATGGTGCATCTCCATCTCTTTGTCTTGGTCAGCTAATGGGACGTAAGCCATTAAAACCTCCTAACTCTTAAATCAATAGCCGTAGCTATCGTAAATTTCTAAACCCAAAGTTTGTTCTTTACCGTTATCGCTGCAGCGTATTGATATAGGCGGCGACGTCCTGAATTTCTTCCAGATCGGACATAGCAGTGGCCATGGAGACCATTTGTTCACCATAGTCATCCGTTGGATGCAGGCCACGAATACCCGCGCGGAAATTGCTGATCTGGGTGACGAAATACCAGTCACTCATGCCAGCCAATTTTGGCGAATCGTTGTACCAGGTACCCTGACCGTTATCGAGGTGACAGGCCGCACAGTTACGATCGTAAATATCGTAGCCATTGTCGACATCACCTGTGACGGTCGGTTGTGCAGGAGTATCCGGGAAAGTGTTGATGTAGGCAGCGACGTTACGTACTGCTGTCTCATCGGCAAGCATGTTGGCAAAAGCTGCCATCTGGGCACCGTAAGTATCACCGTCGCCACCGCGCGCACCATCTTTAAAGTGCTGGATTTGACGTTCGATGTACCAGGGTTGCTGGCCAGCGAGTTTAGGTGCGTTCAGAGCTTGGTTGCCTTCGCCTTGCTGACCGTGACATGTGGCACAAGCAGCATAAGCAGCTTGACCGGCAGCAACGTTAGGCGCAGCCATGTTTTGAGTCTCGGAGAAAGTAGTCTGTTGGGCTATCCAGGCATCGAAATCGGCTTGTGGTTCAACGACCACAGCGCCACGCATGACGAAGTGACCAATACCGCACAGTTCTTCGCACATGACGTCGAAGCGGCCTTCACGAGTCGGATCAAACCAGAGGTAAGAAACCAGACCGGGAACCAGGTCCATTTTCACGCGGAACTGAGGTACGGTGAAGTTATGCAGTACGTCGTGTGAACGCAGCAGAGTTTGAACTGGCTGACCGAGTGGCAGATGCAACTCCGGGTCGTTGACGACAACGTCGTCTTGACCGCGAGGATCTTCCGGGTTCACACCGAAGGGGTTGTCTTCAGTGACCAGCAATACGTCGGCTGTACCCAATTGGCCGTCAGCACCAGGATAGCGGTACTGCCACTGCCATTGTGAGCCGAGTACTTCGATCTGCACGGCATCATCAGGGACGTTTACGAAGCTGGCCCAGACAAACAAGCCCGGCGCCAACATGGCGATAACACCAACCGTGGTGATGGCGGAAAGGCCAATCTCCAGCTTGTGGTTCTCCGGTTCGTAAACCGCCTTGTGACCTTCCTTCTGGCGAAATTTCCAGATGCAGTAGGCAAGGAACAGGTTGCACGCAACAAACACGAAACCTGTGACCCAAAAGGTCAAGTTAATAGTAAAATCGATGGAACCCCAATCAGCTGCTATTTCGGTAAACCACCAAGGGCTGGCGAAATGGAAAATGATGGATCCAATGACTAGTAGAAAGATAACGACCGCTAAAGCCATAAACCAGTATTCCTTCTAAATTTTCAAACCTGTCTCGATGGGCTCAGCAAGCAATACAACACTGACTGAACAGCAAGAACTGTTGTGTTCAATTTTTCACCCGGGGATATACAGGCTGCGCTCGTTGAAATGACAAAATACCCAAAGGCAGCATGTCATATCAGCCGCTCACAAAACTGTAGTGCCCTAAATGAATTCCCTAATAATTATTTTATTTGGATGGGGTATCGATGTGCCCTAACCCTCGCAACCACAACGTGGTTTTAACCGCCAGAATTAAGGCTTTACGCACACCTCACGCGCATCGGAATGCTATAGAAAAACACCTTTTATCGCAAGTTAAACCCATCCGTAAAAATGCTTAAACTCGTGCTAAATCAAGCATTTTTGACAGGAAACTGTCATTCTCGATTATGACTCTTTCGTTTCTCAATCATTCAATTGGAAAAACTGGAAGAATGTTGCTTGTATCAAGTGTGTTTGCCTTGAGATTCGGGTGCAAACGTGGTTGAATGCCGCCGCTCCAGATGAGCGATTGCCGAACGTTGAAAACTCTCCAGGAGAGCGGCTCAACTAGGCAAATCAGGTATCTGGACCCTTGCCAATTTAACACTCTGAAAATATTAGATCTGTGACTGACATTACTTCCAATCAGGCGGCCAGCTGGCGCGACTTCTATGAGATGTGCAAACCGCGCGTCGTCATGTTGATGATTCTCACCTCGCTGGTGGGGATGTTTCTTGCCGTACCCGGCATGGTGCCAATGGATGTGTTGATTTTCGGTAATCTGGGCATCGCCCTGGTGGCGGGCTCTGGCGCCGTGGTTAACCACCTGATTGATCGCAAGATCGATATTATTATGAAGCGGACCCACAACCGCCCGGTTGCTCAGGGTCGAGTGGAACCACGTCAGGCAGCCATTTTTGCCATCGTCATCGGTGTCCTGGGCATGGCGATCCTGCTATTGCTCGTCAATCCGCTCAGTGCCTGGCTAACATTGGCCTCGTTCATCGGCTACGCCTTTATCTACACAGGCTATCTGAAACACGCCACGCCACAGAATATCGTCATCGGTGGCTTGTCTGGCGCGATGCCGCCACTGCTGGGTTGGGCTGCCGTGACTGGCACGATCGAACCCGGTGCGCTGATTCTGGTGTTGATTATTTTCGCCTGGACGCCGCCCCACTTCTGGGCTCTGGCGATTCATCGTAAAGACGAATACGCCAAATCCGGCGTTCCCATGTTGCCCGTGACTCACGGCGAATTTGTCACCAAGGTGCACATCATCGTCTACACCGTCATGTTGATTGCCGCCAGCGTCCTGCCATTCTTCACTGGTATGAGCAGCTGGCTCTATCTCGGTTCGGCACTGGCACTGGGTATAGGCTTTCTGGTTTGGTCAATCTTGTTAATGGTTCGACCTCGCCCGACTACAGCGATGGATACCTTCAAGTACTCCATTCTCTATCTGGCCTTGCTGTTCGTCGCGCTGGTAGTCGACCACTACTTGTTTTAATCGACTGACACCGTGCCGCTAAGTCGCCGCAGTAAAATCAAATGGACCGTTTTTCTCACCGTCGATGTGTTACTCGGCGCCGTCGTCCTGTTTCTGTTCCTTATCCGCTCCGAACGCGATGAGCAACTGGCACTGCGCGAATTAGGCACCAGCATTTATCCAGTTGCCAATCAGATTCAGCCATTCGAGCTGACAACCCACGACCAACAGACATTCACTGAAGAAGACTTGCTTGGCCAATGGTCACTGATTTTTTACGGCTTCACGAACTGCCCGAATGTGTGCCCCATGTCGATGGCCGAGCTGGACAAGTTTTACACCCAATTAGTCGACGACAATGCTGGGGAAATCCCCCAGGTTATTATGGCAACAGTCGACCCCGACCGGGACACACCGGCAGAGATGACCTCATACGTAACGCGTTTTAACCCTGCTTTTACCGGACTGACAGGCGGTATTGAAGAGCTGGAGAACCTGGCGTCACAACTCTACGTGGTCATTTCGAGTGACCTGGCGGAGGGCGAGATGGAGAATGCGATGGAAGGCGATGAACATGCTGGTCATGCAGGCATGGGTTCCACTGAGGTGCCAGAAGGCACATTTAATCACAGCGGCCATATATCAGTGATCAATCCCGAAGGACAGCTCTACGCTGTCATGCGACTCCCCCACCTCGATCAGCAGATCATGGGGTCGTATAAAATGCTGCTCGATCGTTAGCGATTGATTTCTGCCTGGGGCATCAGGTAGGAAATAATAAACAATAGCGTTGTCATGACCACTATGGTCGGGCCGACCGGCGTATCGTAGTAGAACGACAACAACAAACCACACAACACTGAAACTATACCGATGCCACTGGCAATCAACGCCATTGATTCTGGGCTATTGGCTACTCGTCTTGCAGTTGCGGGTGGGATAATCAGCAATGCAGTAATCAGCAATACCCCTACCAGCTTCATTGACACAGCGATGGTCATGGCCAGCAAAATGACTAAAAGCAGATTCAGTCGGCGTACTTTATAGCCCTCGATTTCTGCCAATTCTGCATGTATTGTAATTGCCAGAAGATCGTTCCAGAACAGCTTTAAAACAATAGCAACTATAGCTGTTACCGCTACAACCCAAATCAGGTCAGGGCCGGAAATAGTCAGTAATTCCCCGAATAAATAGGCTTCCAGGTTCACTCGTTGTGAACCGGTAAGCGCTAAAACCACCACGCCGAGCGCCAGTGCGCTGTGTGCCAGAATGCCCAGTACAGTATCGGTAGACAGCGTTGGGCGCCGGTCTAACAGCGTTAATAACACGGCCAGAATCAGGCTGCTAATGATGATGCTGAGCTGTGGATTACTATTGGTAATCAAGCCAACGGCGATACCGAGTAAGGCGCCATGGGCGAGGGTATCGCCAAAATAAGACATCCGGCGCCATACTATGAATGAGCCCAGTGGTCCAGAGACGCAAGCCAGTGCCAACCCTGCGCAAAGTGCAAAGAGGAAAAAATCAGCGGTGAATAATTGCAAAAATGAATTCATGAGTGCGAGTGAGGTTTCACATGCCCGGCCAAATCGTGTTCGTGGTTGTGGTCGTGTGTATACACCGCCAGACCCTTGGAAATATTCGGACCAAACAATTCGATAAACGCCGGATCATTGCTGACTTGCTCAGGTTTGCCATGGCAACAAACATGGTGATTCAGGCAAATCACCTCATCAGTAGCAGACATCACCAACTGCAGGTCATGAGAGATCATTAGCACGCCACAATTTTGCTCAGTGCGAATACTGCCAATTAGCTGATACAACTCGGCCTGACCGGCCAGATCGACACCCTGGGCTGGCTCATCAAGAATAAGTAGTTGGGGTTTGCGTAGCAGAGCCTTGGCCAACAATACTCGTTGTAATTCTCCGCCAGAGATTGCAATAAGCTGCTGGGATTGCAAGTCGGCGATGGACAGCCGCTTGAGCAAGGCTTCCATATCAACGTCGGGCGCAGGCTGGCTGAGCTTCAAAAAGCGTGCGACCGTCAGCGGCAGTGTAGGTTGGACGTCGAGTCGTTGTGGCATGTAACCGATGCGAAGACCCGGCAGGCGTTTGATCTGCCCTTTATCAGCATCGATTAGCCCCAGCAGTATGCGAACCAGAGTGGTTTTACCGGCGCCATTGGGGCCAATCAAAGTCAACACGCGGCCAGGCGCCAGATCGACATCCACACCATGCAAGATGGTGCGCTCACCAAAGGTCTTAACAATGCCTCTGGCGCTAATCAGGGAAGTGGATTCTGTAGCAGTGGTGTTCACTGTCGAGCTCACTGTTGTACTCAATGCTGTATCAACAAGAGTATTAACTATTTTTCTTTAGTTGCTGAGGCTGGATGCTTAGAGCACGGCTGACAATGGTATATCATGTGATTGATGTCAAACCTTAACTATTTTCGACCAGCTCGATCAGTCATCGGCGTAATAGCCGGCCTTATTCTGTGCGCGGCCAGCAGTGCTTACGCGGCAGTTGACGTGATCACGACGATACGGCCGTTAGCGTTTATTGCCCAGGCGATTGTTGGTCAGCACGGGCAGGCGCAATCTATCATGGATGCGCAAGATTCTCCCCACCATTTTACCCTCACACCCAGTGATCGCCTGCAAATTGCCGACAGTGAAATCATGGTATGGGTCGGGCCAATACTGGAAACCGAACTGGCTGACTTTCTGTTTGACCAGGAACGCAGCAGGGCTGTCATACGAGCCGCCAGTTTGCCCACAATGACAATCTCAAGTTTGGCCAGTGGCGAGACCGACCCTCATATATGGTTAAGCCCGGATAATGCCACTGTGATTGCGCGGGCGATCAGTGAAGAACTATCCGCTCTGCAGCCAGAGCTGGCAGCTGACTTCGAGGCCAATTTGCAGAACTTTGTTGCTGCCGTCGAAGCAGCAACAGCAATGCACCGAGACGAACTGCAGGGGCTGAGTACGCGATCATTCATGGTCTATCATGACGCCTACCAGTATTTCGAAGAGTATTTTTCACTACGCCATTCTCTGGCGTTAGTAGACAACCCCGAAGTTGAGCCAGGCATGCGCGCACTGCTGAGCAAACGTGAACAGATTGCGGATTTGCAGCCGGACTGCTTGCTGCTGGAGCCTGATGCCCGTGAACCGCTGGTCGCTACTTTAATACCGGATCGAAGTAATCTGCGGGTTGTCACCATTGATCCGCTTGGCTACGGTATTGCTATTAGTGCAGCTGCTTACCCCGAGCTTATTGAATCTGTCGCGGGGGCGTTTACTGGTTGTCTGTCACCCGCTGAAATGAATTAAAAAGGAAAGCCTGTGCCCAAACCCAAGGACCTCGTGCTGGTCGACGGATCCTCTTACCTGTTCCGCGCCTTCCATGCCCTGCCCCCTCTGGTGAACAGCCGTGGTCAGCCAACCGGTGCTGTCAAAGGCGTTATCAATATGATCCGTGCGCTACTCAAGGCGCACAGCGACAGCAATGTGGCGATTGTTTTCGATGCCAAGGGCAAGACCTTTCGTAGCGATATCTATACCGAATACAAAGCCCACCGCCCGCCAATGCCTGATGAGTTGCGTGGCCAGATTGCACCGATTCACGACATCGTGAAGGCCATGGGCTTGCCACTGTTAGTAGTCGAGGGCGTCGAAGCCGATGACGTGATTGGCACTCTGGCGCGGCAGGCCGAACAGCAGGGCCTGAAGACCCTGGTATCCACTGGTGACAAGGATCTTGCCCAACTGGTGACGGACAAGATCACACTGGTCAATACCATGACCAACGAACTGCTTGATATTCCCGGCGTTGAAAAGAAATTTGGTATTGGCCCCGAACTGATTGTGGACTACCTGGCCCTTATGGGTGACAAGGCAGACAATATCCCCGGCGTCCCGGGTGTTGGCCCGAAAACGGCTGTTAAATGGCTACTTGAATACGGCTCGATGGAAGGCATCATCGAAAATGCCGACGCCATTGGCGGCAAGATCGGCGAACGTCTGCGCGAAAATCTTGATTTGCTGCGATTGTCCCATGAGCTGGCGACTATCAAAGATGATGTCGAGTTGGAAATTCAGATCAAGGACCTGGTAAAAGCCGATGATGCGCAGCAAGCGCTATATGATCTGTTCACTGAGTTGGAATTCAAAAGCTGGATTAAAGAACTGGAAGAACAGGGAATTGATGGTCCCTCTGCCGCGGCGCTAGCTGCAAGCGATCAGGGTTCTCCGAATGAGGAAACTGCGCAGGCCGTCCTCAAGCCAGAAAATATTGACTACAACACGATTACCGGCGAAGCCGAGTTCGATGCACTTATCGAGCAAATCGAAAACAGCAAGCGTTTTGGTATCAGCCTCGAAGCAGAAGCCGGGCATTATATGGAAGCCCACATTATCGGCGTCGGCATTAGTCTCGAGCCAGGGCAAGCCAGCTACATTCCTTTACTGCATGAAGGTGCCAAACAACTGTCTCCGGAGATGGTGTTCGAGCGCTTGCGCCCGATTCTTGAAAATGGCGAGATCACCAAAGTTGGCCACGACCTGAAAAAGCTGCGCCATCTGTTGGCCAATGTCGATATCGATCTGCAACCGCTCAAAAGCGATGTCTTGCTGGCATCCTACGTTCTGAACTCAGTAGCCATCAAACACAATTTGCGCGATGTCGCGAGTTACTATCTGGATTTTACGCCGCAAGATGGCGAAGCCATGCTGGGCAAAGGCCGCAAAAAACGGACTCTGGCACAGGTTCCGGTAGAAGAGTATGCCGAATGCGCGGCTGAGAAAGCCGATGTTGTTTTGCGTCTGGGTTTGCATCTGGAGCAAACGCTGGCTAAAGAGGGACACCTGCTGGGTTTATATCAGTACTATGAATTACCCTTGGTTGAAGCACTGCAAACAGTCGAGCGTAATGGCATCAAGCTTGACGAAACTATTCTTGCCAAGCAGAGCAAGGAGATTGGCAAGCAGATCGACAAGTTACAGGCCGAAGTCTTTTCTCAGGCAGGTGAGGAATTCAACCTCGGCTCACCGAAACAACTACAAGCCATTCTCTACGAAAAGCTGGAATTACCGGTACTAAAGAAGACCAAGACCGGGCAACCTTCTACCGCCGAACCTGTTCTTCAGGAGCTGGCTCAGGACTATGAACTGCCCCATCTACTTCTGGAACATCGTTCGCTGAGCAAACTTAAATCCACTTACACCGACAAACTACCGCTGGAATTGAACGCGACCACTGGCCGCATTCATTCAACTTTTCAGCAAGCAGTTGCCGCAACCGGGCGATTGTCTTCAACCGAACCGAATCTGCAAAATATTCCAATTCGCACCGAGGCCGGCCGGCGAGTAAGAACAGCGTTTGTACCCGGCAAAGGCAACAAACTGCTGGCGGCGGATTACTCTCAGGTTGAACTACGCATTATGGCGCACTTGTCGCAAGACCCGGGTCTGCTCAAAGCATTTACCAGCGATGAGGATGTGCACAAGGCAACAGCCGCTGACGTTTTCAATACGCCGTTAGATAAAGTAAGCGCGGACCAGCGCCGCAGTGCCAAGGCCATCAACTTCGGTTTGATATACGGCATGTCGGCTTTTGGGTTGGCCAATCAGATCGGCGTGAGTCGCGGCGAGGCGCAGGACTATGTGGATCGCTATTTTGAGAAGTATCCCGGCGTGCGCAAATTCATGGATGAGACGCAGGCGATCGCTGATGAAAAAGGTTATGTAGAAACCCTGTTTGGTCGCCGTCTTTATCTACCCGATATTCATGCCGGCAATGGCATGTTGCGCCGGGCGGCACAGCGCACGGCAATCAACGCTCCCATGCAGGGCACGGCAGCGGACATCATCAAGCAAGCCATGATCGATGTGCACCACTGGCTTTGTCAGTGTGACTTGCAAGCGCGCATGGTATTGCAAGTGCACGATGAATTGGTTTTTGAAGTGGCTGAGGAAGACGTGGAATTGCTGGCAGAAGGCGTGCGCTTTCGCATGATTTCGGCGGCGTCACTGGATGTGCCGTTGGTAGTTGATGTGGGTGTGGGTGATAACTGGGATCAGGCGCATTAGTATTCTCTAGTGTCGTTGTGCTTAAAGTTTGGGCATTTATTAGGGGTTATTGTTTCTGCTTCGCTGTCTTTATTAGATTTGTTGGAGGTGCGCGCTGAAGCAGGGGGCTGGGATAGACCGGCTGCTTGCACCCCTCCAGGGTTCCCTCCCTCCGTCGGAAGCCCTGTAACGCGGTCTTCCTCGGTCAGTCGGTGCTGCGCTTTGACGCCGGTCTATCCCAGCCCCCTGCCCCAGCGCTTGCAGTTCCCATTGACGATCTTGCATCCCAAACCCCAAACCAAAATCTACTTGTTGGCTTGCTCTCGAGAATTTTCGAAGTTGCATTAATTTCGGGCTTCGCAATTGTCTGATCGTGCTGCGGGTTATCTACACCAGTCACGTTAGAGGCGCACGCCGAGCGCAGCAAAAAGACCGTCTTTTGGGCTTTTTGCGGAGAGAGGGCAGCCTGGAAGGCCGGCGCCAGTGACTGGTGTAGATGGCCCGCAGTGCGACTTCGAGGCCACACTAAACACAAACAATCTCAGAAAATTTGCGAATTCAGTGAGATAAGTACTGAGCGGGGCTTTCTATCGAAAAGAGGAAAAGGTTGGAAAATGAAAATTCTAAAAAGGGAAAAATATAGATGCTAGCTGGCAAGCGAACTCGGCGACTTATGCAGATAGGCTTCTACGCTGTAGTTGAAGCATCCTGATCATTGCGATCCGAAGCATTTTCCTCGCCCTCAACTACATCATCGCCATCACTCAACCATTCTGTGAGTTGGTTGCGGACTTCATCAACACCCAGAGGTTGCAACGCCGAGAACAATTGCACTGTGACATTGGGGAATGGCTGCAATTCCTTGCGTACCGATAACAAAGTATTGCTGGAGGCGCCGCGCTTGAGTTTGTCGGCTTTGGTGAGCAACAAATGCAAAGGCAATTCCGATTGCACCGCCCACTCGATCATCATGCGGTCGAACTCTTTAAGTGGGTGACGAATATCGGACAGCAGGATCAGGCCAGCCAGTGCTTCCCGCTCGCGCAGATATTTTTCCAGTTCGCGCTGCCATTTATCCTTCACTGCCAGCGGCACCTTGGCGAAGCCGTAACCAGGCAGGTCGACCAAATAGCGCTGTGGCTGCACATTGAAGAAGTTGATCAGCTGAGTGCGCCCGGGCGTTTTACTGATACGGGCCAGTCGAGTCTGATTGGTGATGCAGTTGATCGCGCTGGACTTGCCCGCATTAGAGCGGCCAGCGAAGGCGACTTCGGCAAGGCTGTCTTCGGGGCAAGCAGCCAGTCGATCGGCGCTGATGGTAAATGCTGTCTGGCGAAAATCCATGGGCGCCTATTCTACTCGTGGCGGCCTGAGCCGGGAACTATTCATTTACGCGAAGGACTCTGTAGCAAATCCCCGCAATAACGAGGGTTTCAGATGCCATTTTCATAGAGTCGCCCTTGTAATTAGGCTATAATCCGCGACCGCAATCGTGCCATCCGACCCGGCCATGCGGAAAAGCTGGCCTTTGAGAGGCTGAATAAGAGGCTAATGCTGCAACTACAGTCGCAGCAAGATGGTGGGTTGGATTGGTAAACGCAGACATTCAGAAGTAATCCCAGGAATAGCAATGAACAAATTAGTGACTTTTTTCGCGTCGGCTGTGATTGGTGTGGTACTGCCACAACTCGTGATGGCACAGGGCGATGCGGCTGCAGGCCAGGCAAAATCAGCACTTTGCGCTACTTGCCACGGTGCAGACGGCAACAGCCAGATCCCTATGAACCCAAAATTGGCCGGTCAGAGTGCCAGTTATCTGGTCAAACAACTGCAGGACTACCAATCAGGCGCACGTCAAAATGCGACGATGACCGCCATGGTAGCCAGCCTGTCTGAGCAGGACATTCTTGATATCTCCGCCTGGTATGCTTCGCAGGAAGTAACCCTGGGTGGCGCTGACCCGGCGCAAATCGAGTTGGGTGAATCTATTTACCGAGCTGGTAACGAAGATATCGGCATCGCCGCCTGTTCGGCTTGCCATAGCCCGACTGGCGCCGGCAATGGCCCTGCCGGATTCCCTGCTCTGGGTGGTCAGCACGAAGAGTACACACTGACGCAATTACGCGCCTTCCGTTCAGGTGAGCGTAATAATGACGCCAGTAGTATGATGCAAATGACAGTTGAACGATTGACTGATGCCGAGCTGGAAGCTGTTGCCAGCTACGTTTCGGGGCTGAACTAGGCCTAGCGAAGCAAATTTGCGGCTAACGGGTCTATTGCTGTACCTCGGTAATAGCAAGGCCCACAAGGCTGTGATAATTTTTTCAACATTGCTGAAACCCCCTGTGACGGAGTCGCACAATGATTAAAAGAAGCTTACAAGTATTGGTCGTTCTGGCCCTGATGCCACTGGCCATGTCCAGTTACGCCCAGATTGAGAAATATGTCGCTGGCACGCATTACACGGAACTGAATAATCCGGTAAATACGCGCGATGCCTCCAAAGTAGAAGTACTGGAAGTGTTCTGGTATGGCTGCTCGCACTGTTTCCGTTTCGAGCCACTGATTAACGACTATAAAGCCAATGCTCCGGATTACGTGGATTTTACTCTGTTCCCGGCCATGTGGAATGCCTTGATGGAGGTTCACGGTCAGGCCTACTATGCCGCTGAGGCACTGGACGCACTGGACGTATTGCACGAGCCTATCTTCAATGCCATCAATGTGCAGGGCAATCGCTTGCAGAGCGAGCGTCAGATTGGCGCCCTGTTCGCTGAGCATGGCATCAGCCAGGAAGACTTCGAAGCCGCGTTTAACTCTTTCTCAGTACGCACCAAGGTCAATCAGGCCAAGAGCCGCATGCAGGATTACCAGATTCGCAGCACGCCCAACATGGTCGTGAATGGCAAGTACCTGATCACGACAGGTGCATCGGTACCGACTCAGCAAGACATGCTGGATGTGGTGAAATTCCTGGTCGAAAAAGAGCGCGCAACGCTTAGCTCATCAGGCGAATAACCCCGTATCCAGACTGATTTTGCCCGGACAGGTCCTCTGTCCGGGCTGATCGCCCCCCCTTCTGTCGTTTATCTCGTCATCAAGCTCCCAATACCGACACCTGCAAGCCTCGCAAGGTGATGTATTGGCTGACTTTATTGCTTGAAATCCAAACTTTTTGCCGTCTGGCGCAGTCTTAATCCTCAGAATCAATAAATCATTCAAGCGCTTAGCCAGATTCTCCTTTGCAGACCAATAGCGGGCTGCCTGTCTCCTTAGCGGCAGCCATTGCTACTTTGTGGTCAAGGTAAGGGAATCGAGAAGAATTGATCGAGAGAAATTTTATCGAGAGATTTCCATCGAGAGATTTCCATCGAGAGAAAACCAAGGCAACGCTTGTAAAAGGCACGAAGCAATCATGGCGCAATGGCAAACCAAACTGCGGGCAGCACTGCCCGAACAGCTGCGCAATTTCATTAGCCGTGATGCACGGCGCGAGCTGATCGGTCAGGTCAATGCGACCTTGCTCGTCTTCAACGATCTGCTTGTGCATTTGGAAGCGAGCACCCAGCGCTCAGTGGCTGGTGACAGTGAACAAAGTTCTACACCGGCCGTTGTTGCCGCGAGCGATTTGGCGAAAGCAGCTGCATCGGTACTGCAACGCGACAACGCCAGCGTAATGCTCTTGCTGCCACCCAGTGAATTTGTCGCCACGAGCAAACACATGCCGGGCGTTACCCGGGACAATCTCACTGCTGCGATCGCCTTGCAGCAAGACTCATTACTGCCCGCATTGGACATGCCGTTGGCCATGGGCATCAACCCGGATTCCACCACACTGGGTGACGACCACATTGCACTGTGGATCAGTCAGGAAAGACTGGATGAGTTGTTCAATGCCTTTGCTGATGTGGGGCTGTTTCTGGCTGCAGTCAAACCCCGGCCGCTGGCAGTGACATTGTCAGACATTGAGGCGCGCCTGGATGATAGCGACATCAATACGCAATCCAGTGTCGCGGTGAACAAACAAGTGATCACCCAGTGGTTACACATTCACAAGAGCGACCTGAATACGCCGGCTTTTGCCGAACAGTGGGAACAAGAAATTAAAAGCCATCCCGCTGCCAAGAGCATCGCGCTGAATACACCCGAAAACTATTGTGAACAAACGATCAAGAATTCAGTTAACGCTTCCCTTGCGTATAGTTTCTTTCCAGGCGCTGCTCTACAGGATGTCCATAAAGCCGAACAGGGGCGTCGTCTTGTCGCGGGCGGAATCGCTGCGGTTGTGCTTGTCGTATTAGCGGCCGTGCCCTTTCTGTGGCAGTCGATTGAATTCAGGCGCGCCGCGGCGACATTGGCTGAAAACCGTGAGTTGTCCGCCGATGCCCGGGCAGACCAGGCCATTGTTGCGAACTTTGAGAATGAATGGGGTCCAGTCATTGACTACCCGCAACAGAACGTCAGCGAAACCTTGTTTACTTTGCAGGATGTATTGGCGCCAGAACAGCTGACGTCTTTTGAATTGTCGGAAGGGCTGATCAGTATCGAAGGCACGAGTGCCGACCCGCAAGCTATCTTGCAGCGTCTGGAGCAAGATCCGTTGTTTACCGAAGTAGTGTTTGCCAGAGCAACCAACAACTCGCGGTACTTCATTGACCTGCGCCTGAACCCGGTGAACTTTGAAGGTTATATGCTGCGCTATTTTCCGGACAACTAAACAATCATGATTGGCAAAATAAACAAACTGAATTTACAACTGAGCACGCGGGAGAGAAATATTCTGATTCTCGCTGCCATCACGACTGTTATTTTTCTGCTTAGTTATGTCGTGCCCACGGTCAGGGATTTTTATCAGGAGCGTGCCAATAGTATTGATTCGGTATTACTGGATCTGTCCCGGGAAACGCGCTTCATCGAAGATTCCGAGCGCTGGCGTGAGCGCAGAATCGCAGCAGAAGAACAACGCCAGGAACTTGCTGCCCAGGTTCATCAGGGTAATACGATCCCGCTGATTGAAGCCTCGATACAACGGGATTTGACGCAGTATGCCCGACAATCCGACATCACGATCAATTCCACAAGGCTGGCGCAACGCGAACAAACCGAAGGCTGGATTCTGGTCAGCCAGGAGATGTCGTTTCGCACCAACGACGCCAGTAACACCGTCGAATTACTGCGCCTGCTGGAAACCTCGACACCGCGACTGCACGTGAAAGAATTTTCTCTGGACCGCAGCCGTGCGCAATTCACGGGTTCGATTACGGTGGTTGGCTTTGCCCGCAGCGAAGGCCTGTTACCCAATGCGAGTAGCAATTAAACAGCTATGTCAGAAATAGAAATTACAGCAGAGCAGCCAGCGACAGCGTACGCGCCCATGACCATGGGTGTGTTTTCGCAATTGCTCGAACCCCAGGGCATTGCGCCTGCCAACGACTATACCGATTCCGGCAAACTGGTTTGCAGTCAGCCGCCGGCGGTCGAGTTGCGGGCACGTATTCGCTTCGTGCTAGGAGAACCGGTCAGCTTTGATGTGCGCAGTGAAGACGAAGTCCGGCGCCTGATGAAGCACTGGCGCGCAGAGTTATCGCCACAGATTGAAAGCAGCGAAGAAGACTTGTTCGTCTCGGGTTTCGAAGACGATGAAGAGCTAATCGATCTGGCCTCTGAAGCGCCTATTATCCGCTTGGTAAATCACCTGTTTGCGCGCGCACTGGATCTGAATGCCAGTGACATCCATTTTGAACCCAACGAGAATCATCTCGATGTGCGCTGCCGCGTCGATGGCATCATGACCCGCATCGAACGTTTGCCGATCAAGATACACACGGCGGTCGCCTCGCGCTTGAAGTTGATGGCGAAGCTGGATATCGGCGAGAAGCGCTTGCCGCAGGATGGTCGTATCGACTATCAGGTTGGCAGCAAGCGGCTTGACATGCGAGTGTCGACATTGCCCGGCGTGCATGGCGAATCGGTGGTATTGCGTATCCTCGATCGCAGTGATATGTCGGTAGATCTGATGGAGCTGGGCATGCCGGAGAAAGTGCTTCGCCAGTATCAGGGCGTGATCAATCAGCCCCACGGCATGATTCTTATTACCGGCCCGACGGGTAGCGGTAAGACAACAACGCTTTACGCCACCCTGGAAAAAATCAGCAACGAAACCCAGAAAATCATCACCGTGGAAGACCCGGTGGAATATCAGCTGGACGGCATAACCCAGATTCAGGCCAATGCCAGTATCGGGTTGAGCTTTGCTGCCGGCTTGCGCTCGATTGTGCGGCAAGACCCGGACGTGCTCATGGTCGGTGAGATTCGTGACCATGAGACAGCCGAGATTGCCATTGAGTCGGCACTGACCGGGCATCTGGTATTCTCCACTTTGCATACCAACGATGCCGCCGGCGCAGTAACGCGCTTGCAAGACATGGGCGTGGAAAGTTATCTGATTAGCTCCAGCTTGCTGGCCATTCAGGCGCAGCGTCTGGTGCGCCGCGTCTGCAAGGACTGCGCGGAGACTGTTGAGCTAAGCGCGGACGAAGCCGACGTGCTGGAAATTACTATCCAGGACTACCCCTCAATTCAGCGTGGCCGTGGCTGTGAAACTTGCGGCAATACGGGTTACCGCGGTCGTGTCGGCCTTTACGAATTGCTCTTGCTCAGTGATGAGATTCGCCACCACATCGCCACCGGCGCCGATGCCAATGTTATCCGCAGTGAAGCCATCAAGGCCGGCATGAAAACCCTGCGCCAGGATGCGCTGGAGAAACTCAAAGCCGGGCTGACAACGCCCGAAGAAGTCGTGAGGGTCACTCGCGCCTTATGAGTACACTGCATTTCAAATACCAGGCCTTCGATGCGGCCGGCAATGTGCAGAACGGTCAGCTCAATGCAGAGTCTGAGCGTGAAGCTGTGCGAATATTGCAGGGCAAGAATCTTACGCCAGTCAAAATTCAGGAAACCAGACAGTCTGGCGAGCGCGGCCAGAAAAAGAAGATCAGCCACAACGACTTGCTGGATTTCACTAACGGCCTCACCACGCTGGTCGAAGCACGCGTGCCGATCGACAAGGCTCTGCGACTGCTTGATGGCATTACCGAATCGTCTGCCATGCGGGAGCTGGTGCTCAATCTGCTCAGGGATGTCAAAGAAGGCAAGTCGTTGGCCGAAGCCATGGAGGCGCATCCCAAGGTCTTCTCGAAGATGTACATCAACATTGTCCGGGCCGGTGAAGAAGGCGGCATCTTGCATGACCTGTTGCCGGACCTGGCCGAATTTCTGGAAACCAGTGCCCGCACTCGTCAGGCCGTGATCTCGGCCATGATCTATCCGGCCGTGTTACTGGTGACCGGTGTCATCTCTGTCGTGTTGTTGCTGGTTTTTGTTGTACCCCAATTTGCCATTATGTTTGAAGATGCTGGCACTGAAATTCCCGGCTCGGCGCAGTTTCTGCTTGGCTTGAGTAATTTTATTCAAAGCTACGGCTTTGTCTTTGTTTTGCTCGCGGTCGCCGCTGTCTTCTTCTGGAACTGGCTGGACCGCAACCCACAAACCAAACTGCAGAAAGACGGCTTCCTGCTATCTCTGCCGATCATGGGTACGTTAATTCTCTATCAGGACTGCGCCGTGTTTGCCCGCACGCTGGGCGCTTTGCTGGGTGCTGGCATTCCGCTTATACGGGCCTTGCGCGTGGCCAGAGAAGTCGTCAACAACACCGTTCTAACCAGCCATTTGTTGCAAGTCGAAGAAGATGTTCGCGGTGGTGCCGGTCTGGGCTTGTCTCTTGAGAAGACCCACCAGTTCCCTACTCTGCTGCATCAACTGATTGCCGTAGGCGAGGAATCAGGCCGCACGTCATCCATTCTGCTCAAGACAGCCGTGACTTTCGATAACTATGTGCGCAACCAGATGTCGGCTCTGGTCGCGGCACTGCAACCGGCACTCATTATCTTTTTGGCCATCGCTGTTGGTGGCATCACGATTACCATGCTTTCCGCCGTGTTCAGTATGAACGCCGTGGAATTCTAGATTTAACTGGAGAATTGTTGTGAAGCGAATCAAGCAAAATTGCGAAGGTCGGGCAGCCAGTAACCAGCGTTGGTTGCTGCCCGCGCTTGGCAATATTAAAAAGAGACAGTTGGCACTATTTATTTCTGCATCTGTACTTCTTTCTTCCTGCGCAACATTGGAGTCACAGTCGGGCAATCCGCCGGCGCAATCTGCGTCAAACACAGCGCAATCATCAGGCGCCATTGCTGGCAACTCTGCAAATAGCAGCATCCCGGTGCTCACTTCTGGGGGCAGTGCCGAACAACAGGCGTTAATCGATGAAATCAACCGGGATGGCGACCCGCTGGATTTTCAGGGCTATCGCGAGAATGGGCCGTCTGCGGTTGCACCGCAGGGCGAGGATATTGTCGAGCTAAACTATGAACAGGCGGATCTGCGCCTGGTACTGGAAGAGTTGGCTGATGCGCTGGATATTACACTGATCATCGATCCGTCCATCAACAATCAGGTTAGCATTCGTACGTCGGCAAACCGGCCTCTGAGCCGGGCTGATATCTGGCCACTGATTCGTCTGCTGACACGCAACGCTGGTGTGCTGATCGAACAAAATGGCAATGTCTACACGGCACGCCAATCCGATAATAACCTGCCGCTGGAAATCACGACGCCGGAGCAATTGGGTGATGGCACCGCCGCACGCATTATGCAGGCAACACCGCTGACTTATGTATCACCGCAAACAGCCACACAAATACTGCAGCCCATGTTGGCGCCCGATGGCACTATTACGGCACTAGGTAGCCGCAATCTGGTGTTGATTACCGGTTCTGAAGCACAGTTACAGCGTGTGAATGAATTGCTCCAGCTTGTCGATGCTGATCCGTTCAGCAATCAGGGCATTCGCTTGTATCAACTGAGCAATGCCAACGCCGTTGAAGTTGCTGAAGAATTATCGGAAATCCTGACCATGATAGAAGGCCCCAATCCGGCCTTTCAGGTACGTGGCATCGAACGCATCAATTCGATTTTGGTCACGGCACCGGCCACGCGTGGTTTCGATGAGATCGGGCGTTGGGTGCGGATATTGGATGCCGACCGCCAGGAGCAGGTTGAACAACTCTTTATGTACCGCGTAAAAAACCTGGCGGCGCTGGAATTGGCGGATACCCTGTCGCAGGTCTTTGAAGAAGACAATGACGATGATGAGGACGAGCCGCGTCCTGTGAATGATAACCAACAGACTCGATCGGCGTTTGTTGCCGTTGAAGGCGAAGATGGTCAGCCGAGGCTCGTGACACAAAGAGCCGAGCAGGCCGAACAGTCGCAGGACACAGGCGATGCTGTTTCCGCTGACTTGCGTGTCAGAATCGTGGCGGATGAGTCTACCAACAGTTTGCTGATTCGTGGCACGGCGCGAGATTACCGACAGCTACTGACGACAATTGCGCAACTGGATCAGGTACCGCTGCAAGTAATGGTTAACGCAGTGATCGCCCAGATTACACTTAACAATGAGACGCGCTTTGGGGTTGACTGGAGCCGGGTTGCCGCGAATGCGGATCTAAACCCTATTTCGACAACGACTAGCACCGGGTTTCTGCCGGACGGTGGGCTCGGTGGCTTGATGTTTACCAAGGGCTTTCTGGATGGCGCGGCACGGGTCGAGGCCACGCTGGAAGCAATTGCTACCAACAACGATGTCCGTCTGCTGGCACGCCCCTCGCTGACTGTGAGCAACAACCAGGAAGGGGAAATTCAAATTGGTGCCCAGGTGCCAGTTGAATCGCAAACCAGTATTGGCAATGGTGGCGTCGCGACATCGAGCATTCAATACCGGGATACGGGTATCGAGCTTTACATCACACCGCAGATCAACAGTGACGGCGTGGTCAATCTGGTGATACGTCAGGTGTTGTCGTCGGTGGATTCCAGTGCCGGTGGTGTACGCCAGAATCCGACCTTCAACAATCAGGAGATCAGTACCACGGTTGTGGTGCGCAACGGCGAGAACGTTGTACTGGGCGGTCTGATTCAGAATGACAGCGAGCGCTTGAACACCGGTATACCCGGTTTGAATCGTGTGCCGGTGGTCGGCAATCTGTTTTCCTATCAGCAACGCAATCAGGAGCGCCGTGAGTTGTTTATCGTCTTGCGCCCCGAGATCGTCAATCTGAATGAACAGAGCAGTGTACAATACTCGGCCATATTGCAACGTTTTGAGCTCGCCTCGGAATTGTTTGCCGAGCATGGTATCGATTAAAGCGTGGCAGATTGAGATGATCGAAATCGAGCAAACGAAAAAGTCAGAGCAAAGCCAGAACTGAGCCAGAGTAAAGATAGCAGCACGAACAGACTAAATGACGCAGGCTATGGACGCGTCAAATTACTACGGGAGAAGTCATGAAGAACACTGAAGTTAGCCGCAAGCGCCTGCCAATGACACAGCGTGGTTTCACGTTGATCGAGATACTGGTGGTGATGGCCATTATCGGCATGCTGGCCGTGATGGTGGCTCCGAACCTGTTTCGTCAGCAAGCAGGAGCGCAGCGTGATGCGGCGATGGCGCAAATCTCTGCACTGCAAACAGCACTCGATGCCTATTATCTCGATGTGCAGCGCTACCCTGACACACTTGATGGCCTGATCGAAGATGATTCGTCGCGCGCCTCCTGGAACGGCCCTTACCTGCGAGGTGATGTGCCGCTGGACCCATGGCGCAACGAATACGTGTATGAATCCAATGGCCGGGAATTTAGCCTGATCTCTTATGGCCCCGATGGGGAAGAAGGCGGCGAAGGTGATGACGCCGATATTAACCGCTAGACCACCCAAGCACCTTGGCGCGTCTTGCCAGCCGGCTACAATTGCCGGCTTTACCCTGCTGGAAATCCTGCTTGTTCTGGCATTGATCGGCACCGCCAGCCTGATTGTTATCCCCAATGTCGGCAGTCTTGATTCCCGCAGCTTTAACGTGGAAGTCCGGCAAGCTCACACTCTCCTGAACTATGCCCGGCGCACGGCTGTCGTACGTGGCCTGCCAAGTAGCGTCACCTTCTACACGCTGCAAGACCCAGACGAGACTTTGCCACCAGCTGCGCGCACGAGTGTAGGTACGTGGCAGAGCGAGCTTACGGAAATTCGTTATGAAAACAGCACCGAACAAACCGTCGACCTGGATGAGAGTTTAGAGATCGTGTTCTACCCCGAAGGTGGCAGTACTGGTGGCCGGTTATTGTTTGCTCGTGACGAACGCGAAGCCGCTATTGCTGTTGATCCATTTACCGGTCGCGTCAACATCGAGGAAGAGGATGACTAGGATTCGCAACCATAAAGGGTTTACCTTGCTGGAGGTTATCGTTTCTTTGGCTATTACCGGGTTTATTCTGGGCAGTTTGTTTACCTTGGTCGCTGGCAGCAAGCAGTTGAGCTGGCGCGCCGGCGACAACCTGGAACGGGCACGCCAGATTCGTGCCGCGGCCAATTTTGCTCTGCTTCAAAATGAATTCAACACTGTCGAAGAAATTCTTGAGCACGATATGTTTGCGGTTGAAGCGGGCGAGATTCTTGAAAAACCTGAACGTAAAACGCAAGCAACACCTAATGGTCTCCAGCAGTACGAGATTCTCAATACTGAAACTGATGAAACTTACAGAGGTGTGCGCTGGGTAGAATTTCAGGTGGATATTCTGTGATGCAGCCGTCGTTTAATGCAACTAACAAGACCGGGTTTACACTCGTTGAGGTATTGCTGGCGCTGGGTTTGACCGCCTTGTTATTAGGGCTGCTGAGCACCGGTGTCTATGTTGTGGCGGAGGATTGGAACCGGAACTCAGACGTGCTCGACAACGAGTTGGACGAGTCACTGGCCTTGTTGCAACTCGACCGCGCGTTTCAAGGTGCCTTTCCCCACAGTTATACCAATCTGGATAATCTCTCCCGGGAAATCTTCTTTCAGGGCGACGACGATACACTGCGTTTTGTGTCGACCGTGTCGCCACAACGCACCTCAGGACTGACTGCTTGGGCAATCACCTCAGAACCGGATGCAGGTGTCTATGTCACATTGAGCCCTGCCTACACTGACCACCCCGGTGAGCGGCTCGATGCGCAAACACCACGGTTGATTCTGCCCGGCTACACCGTTGAATTTGCCTATTTGTATGAAGACAGCAATGAAGATCATGTCTGGCGTGATGATTGGCTCGGGGATGAAGCGTTAAGCCTGCCATTGGCAATCTATGCCCGTTTTGAGGCTTTCGATGATGATGAAGACGTTATCGAAATCCTGACCAGAATTCGCACCAATCTACATCGAGACATTTCCCCCAACACGTTTGTGCAGCAGGGCTTGTAATGCGGCGCTTTAATAACCAACGTGGCACCGTCATTATCATCGTCCTGTGGACAGCGGCGTTGCTGACTGTGTTGGTCACCGCCATGGCGAGCAAGGTGCGACTGTCGGCCAAGACAGTTGTGCATAATCACGAAGCGGCAGTGAGTTGGGCAGAACTGATGGGCGCTGTGAGTCAGGCCGAGATGGAACTCATGATGGAGAACATGGCGCGGCCTGTCGGTGAGCCTTTGGTGACCAGTGAAGAAGGCGAGATACGTGAACAACGGTACCGCTTCAATGGTCAGCCATTGAACCTGCATTACCCTGTGTCGGACGACATCGTTGTGCGTATCTACAATCACGCAGGCAAGATAAATCTGAACCGCATAGAGCGAGGCAAACTGCGACAGCTTATCGAAGTGCAGCTGGGCGGCCGTGAAGAAGCCGACCCGGATGAAGTTGAAGAACTAATGGCTGCGTGGACTGACTGGACTGATTTGAATGATCTGGCCAGCACACTGGGCGGCGCAGAGAGTGACTACTATCAATCACTGGAGCCCGGTTATGCACCACGCAATAGCGCCACGTTCGATACCGTGGACGAACTTCTGCTGATCCGCGGTTTTGCTGAACTGTTTGGCGATGTGAATCTGGAAGCGGCATTTACCATTTATGGCAATGAGCGTTCGATCAATCTCAATCTGGCGACCCGCGAAGCCTTGCAATTATTGCCGGGCATGGACGACGAGATTATCGAGCGCATACTGGCCTATCGGGAAGTCGAAGACATCAATAATCGGCAAGAGATCAACGAACTCATTCCCTATGAAAATCTGGTGGAGCTTGGCACCTGGATTGGCAATCAATTCTCCCAGGTCAGCACCGTTTATGTGTATCCCAAAGTAGAGGCCAACGCATTAGCGGTGGAAGGCTCGGAGCAAATTTCTGTTCCAGGTAGAGGGAATGGCGAGAATGGCGAGAATGGAGAGAATAGAGACACTCAAGAAAACGGCGCAGGAGAAGACTATGACAATCCCGACCCTGTGACCCAGGCCTACATGGAAATCGTGGAAGTGCGCAGTTTCCGGGAACTACCCACAGTAATGAAAGTCGACCCTTACGGCTATCTGCCGGATACCGCTCCGCCGCGAGTGGAGTTGGACAACTCCTACTTCGACTGAACAGCGAAACCAATAAAACGCGTTCACGCAGAACTTATTCTTTTTCTTCTTCGCGCACCACCGACCACTGTGATTCCATGATCAATGGCCCAACGCCTTTGTTGGCATCGATATGCAGCTGTTTGCTGAACTTGGTTTCATACCAGAGCAATCCGCTTTTATCTGCCAGCCCGCCCAGTACGTAAAAATCACCTACCCGCATGGCAATATTGCGCACGACGAGTGAGACTTCAAAGGTATCGCCCTTGTGGAAAGGCCCCTTCTCGACGCCTTCGACACTGGTCGTGAGAAAAGAAGCGATGGGTTCTTCGGAAGACTTCATAAAGGCAAAACCAAAGTTGCCTTCGATATTGTCGGCCAGCACTTCGACTTCCATGGTTAATCGAATGTCTTGCAGTGCCTGGACGCTGGTCAGGTCTTCGCCGTCCATAGAGCGCACTGAGAGTTTATTGATGCGGCAATCCTGTACCTGCTTGGCCTCGGTTTTTGCTGCACTGTCTGTTGCGCCATCTTCCGAACCAGCTTCGCCATCGCTACCAGTACCGCTTTCATCCGGCATGTCTTCGCGAATGCTGTGATAGACCTTTTTACTGTTACAGAAATGTTCGTAGTGCCCTACTACCTTGTCACTCTCGCCGATCTCGCGAATCTTGCCCTGATCCAGCCAAATAGCGATATCGCATAATTCCTGAACATGAAACATGGAATGACTGCAGAACGCCATAGTCTTGCGCTGGGCACGGAACTCGTTCATGCGCTCGACACATTTTTTCTGAAACGCCATGTCGCCAACTGACAGGGCTTCGTCGATCACCAGGATGTCCGGCTTGACCATGGTGGCAATAGAAAAGGCCAAGCGTACATACATGCCGGAAGAATAGGTTTTTACGGGCCGGTCGATGAATTGGCCAAGCTCGGAGAACTCAATGATGTCCTGTTCCAACTCGTGAATGTTTTCATCAGGTACGCCTAACAAGGACGCATTGAGATAGATATTCTTGCGACCGGTGAACTCGGGATGGAAGCCGGCGCCGAGTTCCAGCAGCGCAGCGACTTGCCCCTGCATGTCGATGGTTCCGGAAGTAGGCTGCAACGTGCCAACCAGCATTTTCAGCAGAGTCGACTTGCCCGCGCCGTTATCGCCAATAATGCCGATACTCTGCCCGTCGGGTACTGCAAAGGAAATGTCGCTAAGCACATGATAGACCTTGTGCCGCTGGCGCCGGGTCAGGATCTCGTACAGACGATCCTGGGGGCGATCGTAGATCTTGAATTCCTTGTGCAGATTGTTGACTGTAATTCGTGTCATTGCTTTAAGTGTCTTGGGATTGTCCCGTTACTGTCTTGAGTCTGTTTTGAAACCGTTTTGAGACTGTTCTGTAACTACAGTACGTCGCCAAAAGCCTGTTTGATCTTCATAAACCAAAGGCCGCCGATTACATAACTGATGAGTGATACCGGCACGATGATCTGAAAATTCACCATGGAAAAATTGCCCAACAGAATCAGCTCACGGTAAAAATTCACAAAGCTGTGCATGGGGTTGAGCAAGAACATATTTTGAATTGCGGGATCGCCAACCAGCGAGATCGGATAAATGATTGGCGTCAGGAAAAACCAGACCATGACCATGAGCGCAACGATCTGCTGCAGATCGCGCAAAAACACGCACAAGGCAGACAAAATAGAAACCAGCCCCATGGTAAATAGAAACTGCAGAAACAACACCAGCGGTAGCCATAACCATAACCAGGTCAGGTAACCCTGAAACGCCAGATACAACAGCAACACACTGAAGCCAATCGCATGAGTGATATAGGGCACCACAGTACCAACCACTGGAATCAACTGGACCGGGAACATCACTTTGGTAATCAGTGGCGCCTTCTCAAGCAGTAAGCCAGGCGCCTTGCTCACGGCATCGGCAAAGGCAAACCAGGGCAGATAGCCAATCATCATAAAAATGACGAAGCGCGTTTCACCAAAGCCTTCTGGTGGGCGAACCTGAAAAATATACGCAAAGACGAAGGAGTAAATAATGATATGGGTGAGCGGCGTCAGAAACAGCCACAGCATCCCGCCCACTGAGGCAGTGAATTGTGCGTAAAAATCTTGTCGTGTGAAATTCTGGAAAAGCCGAAAATGGGTATACGGCGTAAGCGCCCAGTGTTGTAGCAGTTTAAAAAGCATTCCCGGTCCTGGCGTGATTCCCTGTCGGACAGCTCAACGTAATTGAATTCAGTTGCGAGCTGGCAGTGACAATGACGATTGTCAGGGTGCGAATTTAATCATGAATCGCCGTAAAAAAGCTAAAAATAAGCCATTCAAGCCCGTATAATTTGCCGCTTCTGACGTTATTGCCTGCTGATCACCGATGCCCTCCCAAGAACACGAGCTGATTGCCTTCACAACCTCCGAGCTACCAGCGGGCCCATGGCTCGTCTTTGCCCCCCACGCCGATGATGAGACCTTTGGTATGGGCGGCACTCTGCTCAAAGCCAAACAAGCCGGTATTGCGACACATGTCATCGTGCTGACAGACGGTGCGCTGGGTGGTGATCAGGACGATCTGGTCTCGGTGCGCGAATCGGAAGTGGAACAGGCCGCGGCCATGTTGGGTTTGTCGTCATTGGCTATCTGGGGTGAGCCGGACCGGGGGCTGCAGCCGTCAACCGAGCTGGTAGGCAAGGTTGCCGAAGCCATTGTCAGCATCGCGCCAGCAAGCGTGTTTTTTCCCGGTTCCATGGAATTGCACCCGGACCACCGCATGACCGCCGAGATCGTCTGGTCAGCGCTACAGACAATCAGCAATAACGGTGGCACGCTACCGCAGGCCTACGCCTATGAAATAAGCGTACAGAATCCGGCCAATGTGCTGATCGATATAACCGAAGTGATCGATCACAAGAAGCAGGTAATGGATTTGTATGCCAGCCAAAACAGTCAGAATAATTACCCTGAACTGGTTGTTGCCCTCGATAAAGGGCGTACGTTCACTTTACCTGCCGAGGTTGAATACGCTGAGGGGTTTTATCACTATTCGCATGCGGATCTTGGTGAGCCTTTGGCCAGCGTGCTGCAAAAAATTCTCAATCGCTATTTTCAGTAGCTGCTATTTTCCGATTGTTTTCTGAATGCGGTCGCTAGCAGTTCACTACAACTCTGCTGTCGCTTCACTTTCCCGAATTAACAATTAGGTCTGTACTGTACAACGAAAGCACAGCGAAAGTTTCGTGCAGAGCATTGCGATTACGGAGACTGGTTGCGCTGGAAGAATGCCGTGGGACTAATGAACGGTATCGGATGTTTGCTTGCCATCTAACGATTCAGACTTGATCCACTCCGGCCAAAGATCGGTAGGCCACTCGGCCTTGACCCAAAGATGAAACAGAATACCCAGCCATTGGCGCAGTTGTGTGCCGTCCAGCTGTACTTGCAGGCTCGCTTCATCGCCATCACGAAACGTCAGCAACACTTGTTGCTCGTTAGCGGCGATATCCACAGCATGAGCCAGCCAGGGAGTTTCTGATTCAGGCAGATTGACAGGTGCTTCCGGCTTGATCGCGGACTGGGCACGCAGTTGCGCCATACCCTGAGCCAGTTCATTACTCGCAGAACTGGCTGCAGTCTCTTGTCGAGTCTGAGCTGATGCATCTGACGCAGCTTCTCGAGTTTCTTCCGGTGCCAGAGTTTTTAACAAGTGCGGAATCAAGCGGCGCAGCAAGCGCATGGTTAACATACAGCCAAGCACCGCATCGTCATCGGTCTTGCCGGTGAGACGAATACGATCTTCAGAATCAATATAGACGGAAGAAAAGCGTTGAATGCGTGACACGTGAGTTCGGCGGTGGTTACTGGTTAGCAGAATCGGTCAGCCAACTACTGACCTCAATCAGATCCGCAGGGACTAACAAGCCAGCCTCGCGCTTGAGTTGCAGCAGGTAACGCACATGCTCATAGCGCGCACGTTGAAAGTCACGCTCGGCCTGAAATTGATCACGCAGCGCATTGAGTAAATCAACGCTGGTGACAACACCGAGGTTAAAACCCTGTTGCATGGCTTCGGCGGACAAGGCTGTTGATTCGGCCAGAATTTGCGCCGATTCGGTACGGCTGGCGCTGGACTGAACCTGCAAATAGGCCGTGCGTACACTTTCATTGGTTTCCAACTCTACCTGACGCAGTTCATTCTCGGCGATATTGCGCTGGCTTTTGGCTTCGCTAACACGGGCGCGATTGGCGCCGCCGGCGTAGATCGGAATGGATACGTTGAGGCCGTAGTAAGTAGTATCAGTTTGCGATATAGGCGCATTGTCGAAACCAAGGTTAGAATCCTGACGTTGCGCGATAAAAGACACTTCGGGCATATAGGAACCACGCCGTTCCGATATGCGCTCGTCAGCCACCTGCAAGGCATATTCACTGGCTTCGATTTGCTGATTGTTGACGCGCGCCTGTTCAGCCCAATAATCGATATTTTCCTCAACTTCTGGTATTTCGGCATCGGCTTGCAGCTGGTACAAATCGCCAACATCTATACCTGAAACCGAGCGCAGTGACTCTTCCGCGATCGCAAGTTCACTCTGCAATTGCAGTTGCTGCGAGCGCACGGCAGCGAGACTGGCTTGGGCCTGATACAGATCAGTAATCTGTGCCAATTGGCGATCATAAAGACTTTGGATCTGGTCGAGTTGATTCTGTACCGCCTCCAATTCAGAGGCGATAGAGTCCAGCGCATCCTGCGCCTGCAGCACAGTGAAGTAACGATCCGCTACATCGGTAAGCACTGTGGCTAGCTCATAGTAATACTGCGCTTCGAGCTGATCTTCGACAAGCAAGGCTTGTTTGCGCGCTGAAAATGCGCGCCAATTGAATAGCACCTGACTCAGTTGCACTGAATACCGCTGACCATCGAAGTTCTGGACCTCAATACCAGTATCGCGCCGGTTGTCAGACAAACTGCCATTGGCTTGCACCTGAGGCAATAATTGCCCGGTTGCAGCTTGCTTTCGCGCGGCGCCAATATTCAGGCCTTCTTCTACAATACGCATACGCGGGCTGTAATCCAGCGCGGCAGTGAAAAAATCTTCGAGAGATTCTCCAATTGTCAGACCGGCAGGGCTCACTGGATCAGAACCGAGCGATGGCAGTTCTGCTGACTGCAAGCCAAATGGCACAGACAGCAGTACAGACAGACTGACTGCAGTTGTTAGATGCTTACGATTAATCTTCATTGAAACTACGTGCGATCGCATTTGAAAAGGGTTTAAACAAGTATTGCAAGAAAGTTCTTGAGCCGGTTGCAATAAACACTTCGGCTGGCATGCCGGGAAGAAGTGTCAGGTCGCCCAATTCTTCCATGCCTTCTTCAGTGACTTCCACTCTGGCGCGATAATAGGTCATGCCAGTTGATTCATCTGGGAAACTGTCAGCTGACAGGTTCAAAACTTCGCCGGTAATAGTTGGTACAGAACTTCCGAATGTAGAGAAGCGTACCGTTGCTTCTTGACCAACGGCAACTCTATCAATGTCAATAGGCAGAACGCGCGCATCGACAATCAGTTCGTCAGATTGTGGAACTATTTCAGCTATTTGAGTGCCTGGGCTAATTACCCCGCCAATTGTATGGAATTGCATGCCATTAACGATCCCTGCTACTGGCGCTCGCACAATGGTACGTGATACGACATCTTGCAAGGCATACATGCGTTCGCGTACGTCTTTAATATTAGTCTGTGTTTCGCTAAGTGACTGCACGACTTCATTTTTAAATTCTCTATTTAATTGCAGTATTTGCAGCCGAGCTTCTCCTATCTGCATTTCCGTAGAAGCTATAGATGCCAATAGCTCTGCGGCTTCACCTTGTAGTCTTGATTGGTTTCTTTCCAGATCCCGTAATTGGTTTTTATCTGAAAATCCTTGGCTGAGGAGTTCACTAATATCGGATAACTCTTCGCTAAATGATCTAGCAAGCTGCTCTTTGCTTTCTTTCAATCCGCGCAGTCCGACTAAACGCGATTGCAACTGTTGGATGCGCTGCTCCAGAACTTCAACTTCTCCAAGTCGAGCCTCTCGCCTAGCGGTAAAGATTTCCTGCTGTGCGTTTAATTCTTCTTGAGCTATTGAATCATCGGAATTCAATAGCTCGGGGAACTCAATTGTCTCTCTATTATCCCGCTCTGCAATTAGCCGAGCTTCCCGTGCTTTCATTGCTATGTATTGGCTATTCACAATCTCAAGCTGCGCCTGGGGTTGTGTATTGTCCATCAGCAATAATGGTTGTCCTGTATCTACAATGTCCCCATCCTGAACGAGGATATCGCTTATTATGCCGCCTTCTAGGTGTTGAACTACTTTCTTATATGAGCGAACAGTTACAGTACCAGCGGCAAATGCTGCACCATCGAGTGGGGCTACAGCTGCCCATAAGCCGAATACCCCAAATACCAATAGGAATATGGTTAGCCCAACTCGTTTGGGATATTCCATACTAGTAAGAGATTCTAATGTAGACGTGCCCAAGGCTTGTTCACTAATGATGGGCAAGTTGCTGTTCGTTTGTTTACTCAATTTGCATGCCTATATTTCGATATTGGGCTTTTAACCTGCCGCGGATTTATGAATTTGTGGTGTAGAACCGGTTAAGTTTGCAAGTATTTGATCCCTCGGACCAAAGCCTACAACAGTCCCTTCTTTGATCGCTAAAATCTTGTCAACACACTGAAGGATCATCGTGCGATGACTGATAACAATTATTGTGCAGCCGTTGGCCTTGATCCTTTGCAGAGCTTCGACTAACTCACGCTCGCCTTGATCGTCTAGATTTGAATTTGGTTCATCAAGAACCAACAATTTAGGATTGTTATATACAGCACGCGCGAGCCCGATACGTTGACGTTGCCCACCTGAAAGTGCGCCACCACTTGCACCAATAACTGTGTCATAGCCCTGCGGTAGTTTTAAAACAAGTTCATGCACTCCAGATAATTTTGCTGCGGCTACAATCTTTTCCGGATCAGCATCGCCAAACCGGGAAATATTTTCCGAAATAGAGCCAGTAAACAACTCGATATCTTGAGGCAAATATCCGATATGTGGTCCAAGCTTGATTCGATCCCAAGATGAAATATCGGCACCGTCTAGCCGCACTTTGCCAGAATAAGCGGGCCATATTCCTAATAGTGCTCGTGCCAATGTGGATTTGCCAGATGCACTGGGGCCGACAATGCCGAGAGCTTCGCCAGCCTCTACCTGGAAGCTTATTCCACGGATGACAGGGGTTTTTGATCCAGGCGGTACAACAACAAGCTTTTCGGTATGCAAAGACCCTTCTGGCGCCGGCAATTCCATGGTTTGGGGAGTTGCTGGAATTAGATCCAAGAGTTCGCCCAATCTAGCAAATTGAGCTCGAGCCACAGAGAAGCCTTTCCAAGAACTTACTAACAAGTCGATGGGTGCTAGTGCACGTCCCAATAATAGAGAACCTGCTATCATCATGCCTGGCGAGATTTCTTGCCTCAACGCGAGGAGGGCACCTAGACCTAGCACAGCAGATTGCATGATGATGCGAAATGACTTACTGAAACTGGTCAACATACTCGCGGAGCGGCTGGCGTCGGTTTGTAACTTCAACACTTCATCAGAACTATTTTCTTGGCGGTAGCGCAGGCTATCTTCCATACCCATGGCGGCGACGACTTCAGCGTTGGCAAGAGTATTCGTGACTTGGCCAGACAGATTGTTATTTAACTGATTTGCTTTTTTAAGTTTATTGCTGGTTACTTTTTCGTTAGTGATAGCTAGAACAACCATGATCAAGCCAGCAACAATCCCAGCGACTCCAAACCAAGGGTGGAAAAGGAACATGATGCCGATGTAGATTGGAAACCAGGGCGCGTCAAAAAATGCGAACAGTCCATTGCCAGTCAGGAATTGTCTCAAAGCGGATAAATCGGAAATAGGTTGTGGGCTGGCATTTAGCCCCCCAGTCAAAAGCGCCTGCTTGAACGTTGCACTGTATACGCGTCGTCGCAATTTTGACTCGATCTTATTACTAGCACTGATAAGGATCATGGATCTTACCCACTCAAAGCCACCCATAGCGACGAGCAAACCAATCATGAGCAGAGTTAGCATAGTTAAGGTAGACAGGCTGCCACTCGAGATCACTCGATCATAGACTTGTAGCATGTAAATTATGGGAGTTAGCATGAGCACATTGATTGCAGCGCTGAACAAACCTGCGTAGATAAAATAGGATTTTATCTCCTTCAGCGTGTTTTTGAGCTCTTGATATTCAGGGTTGTTCGAATTATTGACCATGGGCTAATTAATTTTCCGCTAGAAAACTCTTAATACAACAGTTGAGGAAATATAGACTCACAATTTTCGCTTTCAATCGTTGGGCTAATAGTCACCTTTAAATGAGGGGAGTTTCGATGCATTTCAACCCCCTGTTTAGACAATACGCTCCCGACGCCAAACTTATCTAGAGCAATATCGGCTGTTGATGAGTAATCCGGACAATAATCTGGGGTATTGATGTTTTACTCTTGTCCAGCTTTTCTATCACCGTCTGCCAATTCTTTAAGGGCACGTAAATCGACTATTTTGAGCTGATAGCTGCCGTCGCGTCTCACTATTTGCAAGTCCTGTAATTTCCGGAATGTCCTAGTGACGGTTTCTCGACTTAAATTGAGCATTATGGCGATTTCCATATGCGTCGGTGGATTGGCAATGGCCGACTCCTGCAAAGTGATCTTGTCTTTATCCGGCACCATTAGTAAAAGCTGGTGACATACACGCTGTTCGACATTAGGCATACCTAACAAAGAGCGCTGAAGAGTCAACTGACGCACGCGATTAGCCACTTTTATAGCAAGTGTACTGGTTAGTTCGGGGCAGTGTTGCATTGCCTGACGCAGCGCGTCCATTGGCATTGTGACGACCACAGAGGGGCTAAGAGCGATGATGTACTCAGGCTGTGGTCCGCGATCAAAAACACCAAGCTCGCCGCAGTACTCGCCCGGCTCTACGAAGTAAATGCCTACTTCGCGGCCATCTACTGTAAAATCAACGCCTTGTAGCCTTCCTTCAAATAGGAAAACCACAGTTTCTTCCGATTTTCCTGCAGTTAGGACGATCCCGCGCCGGCTAAATTTTTGCAGTACACATTGCTCTGCAAGCGGAGCCAGAGTGGCTTTAGGCAGGGATTTCAAGAGCGGAAAAGTGCTCAATAGTTCGGAGGTAACCACGTTGAACTAATATCCCTGAAAATGACGGAAGTGGTGCCAAAAGGCCGACCGGGCGAGAATTATAAGTGCCTGAAGAATCGGGTTAAAAGCTAATATCGCAGTGCCATGTGATTCCAGTCACGCGGATGTGCCCATCTTTAAGGTAACTTTCTCCTACCTAGCGTGGGATACCTGCGTGAATAGAGCTAAATAGCTGGTTTTAAACGCCAATCAGCGCATGAAACCGTCAATTTCAGTGTTTCTACTCTATGCAAGCAGTCAACGTGATTTAAACTATGACACTCAACATACTCGTCAGATTTACGCATAACATGAGCAGATTCAAGCATTCCTTTTTTGTAGCTATGGCTTGCACCATCATGATGATGGGCGCCAAGGCTGCAGAGCCAGCTCCTCCAGCAGGTCATTCTGTTGTGGGTGAAATTTCGCTTGTGCTTGGCAAAGCGTTTATCGTCAATGCTGATAATGAGCGAGTGGCTGCTCGCAGAGGCCTGCAGCTGCAGGCAAGCGATCAGGTATTTACCGAAGCCAATGGTCACGTTCATATCCATTTTGCTGATGATGCGCTGGTGAGCGTCCGGCCAGGCAGTCGTTTGGAAATCGTCCGTTACGACTATGACCCAGTCCGCCCAGAACAATCCTCGGTCAAATTCAATCTCGAAGAAGGTGTTACCCGGGCCATCTCCGGCGATGCCGCCAAGTCAGCTCGCGACCGCTTTCGCCTGAACACCCCTATTGCCGCGATTGGCGTGCGTGGCACAGACTTTATTGTGAGCGCGACAGATCGAACAACCCGTGCTCTGGTGCGCGAAGGCGCTATCGTCATGGCACCCTATTCATCCGAGTGTGCGATGGATGCTTTCGGCCCTTGTGACTTGAATGCAGTCGAACTTACTGATGCTTCACTGCAGATTTTTGAGCTTGAAGGCGAATCACCCACACCTCGACTGATGCCCGCGCCCCATGAGCGCGACCCGAATTCCATGCGCGGCGAAGTGCAGTTAGCTCTGGCTGACTCGGAAAGTAATGAAAATGAAGACGGTAAGACCATCAGCAATGATGTTTATTTAGAAAGTGTGACTACAACGCGCGTCACTGCCGAGGCGGCGGGTCTGGATCAGGGACAAGCAGGCACAGTTGACCCTTTACCAGGCATTACGCCGGAAAACCCGGTAACTGCGTCTATTCTGAATGAGCGTCAATTGGTCTGGGGCCGCTGGTCCAACGGGTATGGTGATGCCGAGCGTATTACCCTTTCCTATAATTCTGAGCAATTCGACCGCAAAATCACTGTTGCCTCTGATGATCTGGAATATCGCCTCTATCGCCCTGAACTTAACGGCACTCGTGTTGCGCAAGATCTCGGCGTGATCAGCTTTGGCTTGACCAGTGCCCAGGCGTTTTACGACTCGGCCAATGGTGTTGTGGCCATGCAAGTGGACGGCGGAAATCTGGATATTGATTTCGTTGCGAGCACTTTCGATACCGGTTTGGATTTAAGTCACGATATCACTGGGGCTGTGAATTTTAATGCATCCGGCAATATCTCTGATGGTGGTTATTTCAATAGCCGCCTCGCAGAGCAAACCATGGCTGGTGCGGTCAGCATCGATGGGCAAGAGGCTGGCTACTTTTTCGAAAAACAATTGCAAGACGGCTCTGTTTCCGGCCTGACGCTTTGGGATAGTCAATAGTCCTATGTCAGAGTCTCGCACTTATCAGGGTAACCAAAGTAACCAAGGTAAAAAGGGTAACTTCTTCAATCCCTTGAACCCCCTTCTTCGACTGTCGCCTTTGGCCGGCAGATTGCTGGTATTGGCGATTGCGGCTATTGGCGCGCTCGCGGTGTTGAGCCTTTTCCGGTCCAGCCTTGAGACACTGGAAGAGCGCGTTGGTGCTCTGGGTTGGTTGCTTGCTCCCGACACTGCAATTGAACAACGTATAACACTAGTGACGATTGATGAGCGCAGCCTGGCAGAAGTTGGCCCGTGGCCGTGGTCACGCGAGACCATGGCGGAGCTGACTGAAGCAATTGCCAATGCGGGTGCACAATTGCAGATACACGATGTGGTGTATTCCGAACCGCGACAAGGCGACCAGGCTTTGCTAGCTGCATTGCAGAGTTCATCAGGTGCGGTGCTCGCACAAGTGCCGGTATTGGCGTCTGATGGCACCGTGCAGGCGGGGCAGATGACACACCCGCTGATTGGCGCCAGTTGTAATATTGCGTCTTCAGCCACACCAAACCTGACTTTGCCTCAAACCAACAGCTATTTGGCGCCCCATGCTTTGTTCGCCAATACGCCAAAGGGCCACATCACGCCACTCATTGATAACGACGGTGCGATTCGCAAGGCGCCAGCGATTATTTGTGTTTCCGGTGCGGCGTATCCGATTCTGCCAATATCGGCATTGCTGCAGGCAACCCAGAGCAGTGATTGGTCGGTGACTTTATCGCCAGGCGAATCCCTGTTCGACCCTGCGCAAATATTACGCTTGGACTCCTATCCAGGTTTGGAAGTGCCGCTTGATGCCGAAGGCAATCTGCGCATTTCTTACCGCAGCACACCGGATAGTTATCGGGCGATATCTGCAGTCGATCTTTTAAACGGTACAGCTGATTCCGCCATGCTGGACAACACCTGGGTACTTTTGGGTGCTACAGCATTTGGTATGGGCGACATTGTGCCTACACCTTACAGCGGCGCTACGCCAGGAGTTGAACTACAAGCTCGCATGTTGGCCAGCATGCTGGATACGACAATTCCTTTTACACCGGTCGGTGCGCCACTAATGCTGGCGCTGTTGGGCCTGGCCTTTGCTGCTGGCCTGCTGGGATTGGCCACTGCATCTGATCGTACTGTGGCTTATGGTTTACCGGTGGCTGCGATTACCCTGCCGCTGGTTGCACTGGGCGTACACGTTCAGCTAGTGGCCACGAGTGGTATCTGGCTTGGCTGGATCGCGCCAGCCCTGTTCAGTCTGTTGGCTGCGGGCTTGCTGTTATTATTGGAACAGCGCCGCGTCAGGGCAGAGCGTACCCGCGTATATGGCAACCTGAGCAGTTACTTGCCTAGCTCGTTCGCGCGGGATATCGCCTTCAGCTTGCCCAGCTCAGCCATCAGCGCACGGCGTTGTGAAGTGACATTGTTAAGTGCTGACCTGCGCAACTTCTCTGCATTTGGTGAATCGCGACCGGCCGAGGAATCGGCAGCCATGCTGCATTATTTCTTTGTGCGAGCTACCGCTATTATCGAGCGTCACGGTGGCAGAATTCAGGAGTTCATCGGCGATAGCTTGCTGGCAGTGTGGGACGCCCAAGGCCCGGCCGCGGCGCAACAAGCCTATTTGGCCGCTCAGGAGATGCAATCGGCATTGCCTGATGAGTTACTCGCCAAGAAAGTGCCATTCGGGCTGGAACCGCTGGCGCTTGGCATTGGTATAGAACAAGGCCCGGCCTTGATTGGCTCGATCGGACCAGCCCAGCGTCGTACTCACGCGCTGCTAGGCGACACAGTAGCCATCACCTTGCGTATTCAGGAGATGACTGCGGATCTGGCGCAGCCCGTCCTGCTTGGTGAGTGCGTTGCACGGCAACTGACGGATCAGCAGTTGGAGTCCCAGGGCAGTTATCTGTTAAAAGGCCTGCGAACGCCGCATACCTTGTTCGCGCCGCGCCCTGCGGTGTCAGAGCGTTCTGCTTCTGCGGTTACCGGTCGCAATGGCCAGCCTGCCTTGCAAGTCCTGTCTGGTGGCCGTAAGTAGTCTCTGTTCGTCCAGGTGGTGTGGCTGAACTCTCTTATCTCTCTTAACTCTCTTAACTCCCTTACTCTTTACTCACTTAACTCGCCCCAATCGCCTCTCTCTCGTCATTCCCCTGCTCTTCGTCGCACGCTTCGTTGTGCATTTCGGCAATATCGCTCCAATAGCACTCTTCAGAAGACGTTTGTTGCATGCTCAGGGGTGATTCACGATAATCCCGGCATGTTTTTCAGTTGGCGTAAGCCTGGAATGATGATGCAGGCTTTCTGGCCTTCCATGCGCTTGTTATGCTGCCGGGCGAGGTTTCAACCTCGGGCAATCTATTGCGCACTTGCTTGTGCTTTCGCAGCGCCAGTTGCGGCGCAAACTTGCCCTGATCTATCGGCGTACTACCCAGACAGTGATCCGGATTGGTCAGCCATTGAAGCCCGGTTGGCGCCACTCATGACGCAATGTCTGCGTTCTACAGAATATTTTGCACTACGCGGTGCTGCGCAACTCAATAGCGGCATGGTCGCTGAGTCCCTGGATTCTTTAGAGCGGGCGCTATTACTGGACCCTGACAACGGTGCCGCGCAGATTGACTACGCCGAAGCGCTTTTTCAACAAGGCCAGTTATTCTCTGCGTTGGCGTTGAATGAACAAATCCTCGACCGCGGCGATTTGCCCGCTAACCTGCAACCTGCGTTAGCAGCGCGGCAGCAAACCTGGCAATCAATGACTCAGCAGACGTCGTTTCAGGCTGATTTGCTGGCTGGCTATGATACAAATCTCAATGGCGCACCAGACCCCGACCTGATTACCTTAACGCTGTCTGGGGAGCCTGTCTTTTTGCCTCTCAGTGAAGAGTTTCGGCCGGTAAGCGGGCCGTATCTCAACCCCCGCCTGGGTATGCGCTATCGACAACTTGCTCCCGACCACCAGCATAACTTCAGTGCGGAAATGCGCGGCCGCGCCAGTGAGGATCAGGAGTCTGACCTGTTTCAGATCGGCGCGCGTTACGCTTTTGTTAAACCCGGCCCGGCCAGCAGTTGGCAGGTAGGCACGGGTATGTCGCATCTGTTCTTCGGTGGCAGTGCGCTCTACTCGGCTACCGAGGCCAATGGGCGCTACCAGTGGAATAGACCGGGTGCTTGCCGGCCATTCACTACACTGGCGGCGCAACATCAGCTCTATCACGAGCAGCAGCGCTTGAATTCACTGGAAGCCAAGGCCAGTGCGGGGTTGAGCTGCCCCAGAACAGGCGAGAACAGCCAGCAACAGTGGAATATTGATATCGGCTGGGTGCATAGCGAGCCTTTGCGTAGCGGTCGACCTGGTGGCGTCCGCGAAGGCTGGCAACTCAACATGGACTGGCAAGCCAACTGGCAAGACAATACGTTCAGGGCATTGGTAAATCACACCCAGCTGGACGATCGACGTGGCTACAGCCCACTGCTTGCGGGCGGTGCAGCGAGATGGCTGGAGCGCAGTTATGTTCTGTTTCAGTATCGCAGGCCACTAAATTGGGCCGTTCAAGACACCAGTTTGCTCGTTAATCTTTATCATCAGCGCCAGCGCAGCAACATCGAGCTATTTCGAACCTACGACAACACTTTCGAAGTCGGTTTCAGCTTCCGTTTCTAACAGCCTATATTGGGTTTTGTGGCCCATTTCACATATTTAATGCAGTTTCTCAGCTTTTTTGAAAAAAGCTGGGAAAAATAGTCAGTTACGGTCAAGAAATAGGCGAAGAAATCAGCCTGAATGTTGTATTGAATTTAAAGACTCTGTAATATCCGGTCGATATCTGCTTGCGGTTGCAAGATAGGCACCCAAGTTGATGTAAACAGGCACGACCAAGGCATTTCCATTTCATGTGATTACAGTCACAAGCAAATAGGAGAGTCTTGATTATGCTTGTTGCAACGATGAGGGGTCATTTGCACTTTCGACCTGACACAATCGTAAACATAAAATTTGAAATCGATCTCAAGGAGCTTTACATACAATGGCGATTACAGCTGAAACTCGAACGGACATTATCGAGCTGGTAGTAGGCATGTTCGGTGCCGCACCAGGTGCGTCTGTCCTCTCTGAACTGGCGGAAGCCGTCGATGCGGGCCTGAGCCTGAAAGACTTGTCTATCACTCTAGGCACTAGTGCTGTCTTTAAGGCAGAGTACCCATCATTCCTGACTAACACTGAATTTGCTACGAACTACCTGACTGACTTTTTAGGTGGTAATCCTGGTGAAGTGTCTGCTGCTAACTTTACTCTGGCAGTTGACGCAGTTGTTGCCCTGTTGAACAGCGGCAAGAGCCGTGGTGAAGTCGTATACGACGTAATCACTGCTGTTAGCGCAGTACCTGAAACTGACACTAACTTCGGTACCGCAGCTGCACGGTTGAACAACGAAACTGAAGTAGCAGAATACTACTCTGTAACTACTCAGCAGAGTGGCGATACACTAGACCAACTGAAAGCCGTAATTGTTAACGTTACAAGCTCAGATGCTACGGTCACTAGTGCGAAAACTAGTATCGATGGCGGTGCCAATGTTGGTAAAGCATTCTCGCTTACCACTGGCCTGGATTTCGGCACGGCGTTCACTGGAACTACAAACAACGATACTTATATCGGTGTAGATTCAGCCACTGATACGGCTGACACAATCAATACTGGTGACAGCCTGGATGGTGGCGCAGGAACAGATACTTTGCGCATGGTTATCGCCGATAATGATGCAAATCCGATTACTTTGGCCAATATTGAGAATGTAGAAGTTACTGCAACTGCGGCTACAGGTACTATCAGTGGCGCCAGCTGGACTGGTGTTACAGGTGTTAAGGTAAAAGACACAGGTGTTGACGGTACAACTACATCTGCAGTGACTTTTGCTGGTTTGGGCAATGTTACGATTGGCCTAGAAAATGTGAAAGTTCAGAATAACAACGATACTGCAGCGACAGTAGGAACTTCTGGTCTTGGAACTACTGGCACATTAACTCTGACAACAAATGGCGTAGGTGCTGCTGCTCGTATTCCTGATTTAGTACTAGATACTAATGGCACAACTAGCATCTATACTAAAGCTAATATCACCGCGACTGGTTCCAACTACCTGCGACTTAACGCGCAGGCTGACGCTGATGTGGCTCTGACTGAAGTGACTGTTGGTGGTACTGGTACCCTGACATTGAATTATGACGGTACTAATGCTGAGAACGATGCCATCAAGACGATTGATGCCTCAGGCAATAGCGGTGGTCTAACTACTACTGTTGGTAACTTGACTGCTACTGTTACTGGCGGTTCCGGTAAGGACAATTTCACACTGACCGGCGGTATCAACACAGTTAACACTGGAGCTGGTGACGATACTGTCACTGCTGCGGGTACACTGACTGTTGACGATACAATCGATGGTGGTGAAGGTACCGATACTATTGGTTCTACTACGGCTCTGACGAACGCATTGGTCGCGCGCCTTTCCAACTTTGAGAAGCTGGATGTAGGTGCTGGTAATGGCGTGAATCATGACGTGGGCAATTTTACTAGCCTACAAGCCGTTGTTGTTGGTTCAGCTTTGGGCGGTAATGTAACAGTAACTGACCTGGTGGCAGGTGCTGGAGTGGAGATTAATTCCGCTTTGACTGGTGGTACATTAACAATCGTTCAAGCTGATTCTGGTGCCGGCTCTTCAGATGACACGTTGAGTGTCTCGCTGAATAAGAGCACTGCTATCTCTACTGCTACGGCTGTTATTGCTGCTCAAATCGAAACAGTGACGCTGAATTCTACTTCTGCAGGTAGCTCTATCACTCACACCTTGGCTCAAGGTACATTCGCCAATGCGTTGAGTGTTGTTGTTAACGCAACGACAGCTGGGTTGACCGTTACAAATCTGGAGGCACTTGCAATTAATACTCTGGATGCGTCAGGTTCAACAGCGGCCGTTTCTATCACTTCAGGCGCTGACACTTTCACTAGTGCGTTCAAATTCACTGGTGGTTCTAAAGCTGACACGCTGAATCTGGAAGGTGCTACTACTCAGAATGGTACGATCATTGCCGTTGGTTCTGGCCGTGACACTGTTACTTTGGATAGTGCTGACGCTGGTGAAGCCACAATTCAGACTTCAGCAACTACAGCGGCTGACGCGGTTCTTGTAACTGATGACGCTGGTACTGCCAATGCAGCAGCATTTGTCACTACACAAGATCACTTTGATTACAATGGTGCTCTTAACAATGACTCCAAAACTGCAATTGCTGTAGGAGCCGGTGCAACATTGACTGCTGCAATCACTGCTGACAGTGACGCGACAGTGTTTCTTGTGACTCTTGCTGCTGGTGGTAATGCTGGTTTAGAAGCAGCACTCACAACCTATGCTGGAGCACCTACTGCAGCAAATGCAGACGCTGTTGAAACTGCGGCTATTACTGCCCTCGGTACAATTGCAAATCTGGATGCAACATTCGGTGCTTCTGAGTCAGTGTTGATCGCTATTGATGCTGAAACCAATGAAGCTGCCGGAACTGCAAACGATGGCGGTACAGTCGTTCTGCGATTCACCAACTCTACAAATACAGCCAACACAATTTCTGCTTCAGAAATTGAATTGATCGCTGTATTTGAAGATGCGGCGCTTGCTTCTGGCGACTTTATCTAAAGTCTGCAGTGATGCTAAGCAGTAGTTTGTTAAGTACTCTAGGCTAGTGATCTAATAAGCTAGGTTAGAAGCCACTGCCACTACTTGTGGTCCATGGCACCGCTTAACTAAAAAGGCCAACCTGAAAAGGTTGGCCTTTTTTTTACTTGAAATAAAGAAGCTAGTACCAGTTGAGCTGAGAAGAATTTTTATATAAAGAGACTTGTGGTAAGCGTAAGTGAGGGTAGGAATTTGCTAATAAAGTTTGTGTAGATTACAAAATTAAGAAAAGTGGGAAATACTGCGATAACAGGTTTCAGTCAAATAGCAACTGGAAGCTACTCTGGGAAATAGATTTTTTTAGCTAAACGGTCAACTACAGATTGTCGAAATTCAGCGAGCCGCTATCTTTTTCTGTACTAAACCCAAGCTCAGAGCCTAAGGATTTCTTGGCTGAACCACCATCAGAATAAAGAATTCTTGCAAGACTAGCGGTATTAGCCATAGAGAATAACTGTGCATAAGCAACTAATAATGCTCCGGTATTTCTGAGCTCACGAAGCGCGCTACCAGGCAGCTGATTCAAGCGAGATTCATCAATGCAAAACAAATCATCGATTTCAAACTGGGTCTGATAAACAGGGACGTTGACGGTCCAGGGTTTTAGTAGGTTATGTTCCGCGAGAATATCGCAGATCTTAAGTGTGGTCTCGTGCTGAGTTGCTTTTGTATGCAAGAATTTAAAAATCTCGTTAATCTTAGGATTGGGAGCGCCAGAACTATCGAAAAACGGCTCGCCACCCCTGCTTGAATCGCTATGGATCAAATTACTATTTTCATCTACGCACAATACTAAGTTGCCATCGGTATTTGGAAGTGCCACAAAGGGATAAAATAAATAGTGGTGCGGCAGATAGCGTGCACTCCATAAATTGTCTTTATCCAGACAAAGATTCTGACCAGGATTCAGGCCTAGCAAGGCCACACAGGAATAAACATCTTTATTCAGTAAAAAACCAAGAGGCAACCCGATACAGGCTTGGGGCACCTCGTTAGCAGAAATCGGAACGAGTGTATCGCTAGCAGTAAATCCAAAGTCTGAATACTTAAACCAGTATCGACTTTGAAATTTTTCGGTAGAGACGGGAGTCAGGTTCGACAATTTTTGACCTTTTAAGGAGTTGTAGAGCAAATTACTTTTAGATGTATGTTCTTCTAAAAGTAGTAGTTTCACATTTCTTACTGGATATTGTATACGTTGGAGGCGTACTGTTACAGGCCGCACTAAAAAATTATTCTAGGATGAGTCTAACCTCGGTTCTAAAATCGCCACTTCTGCCGGTATCGATAAGCTGGCAACAAAACATTATAGACCGAGTTAGATGCGGTGGTGGTTTGACCTGCGGCCAGCTTGGGGCAAACTAAAGACATTCACAAAAATCAGCGAAACGGACTGGTTAGTTGATGTTAGTGATTACAGTAATATTGTGTAAATCCGCTTGATAGCTAACCGAGAGTGGTTGCTATTGTCATGAGCGAATAACTCCAACTCACTGGATCGCTGTATAGCAATCTTGATGGAAACAGCAGTATATTATGAACCTTCAGAAAGACTTTATTTGACTAATTAAATAAGATTTGGCGTTGCAGTTTGGAAAAAGCGATCAAATCTACTCATCAAATGCCTAGCGGGTAACAAGGAGTAAAATGTGAGTTCTTGGGATTCTGGCTATGTTTCAGATATTGGCTATACCTACGGCTACTATTCGGAGCTTAATCCGCTTCGTTCACAGTTCGCATTGTTGAACAATGGGATTGTTGCCCCTGAGTTTGAAACTGCCTGTGAACTTGGATTTGGGCAAGGTTTGAGTACTAATTTCCATGCTGCAGCCAGTAAAACAGAATGGTTTGGTACAGATTTCAATCCATCGCAAGCATCTCTGGCTCAACATTTGAATCGAGTCTCCCAAGCGGGGGCTCGACTTTATGACGAGGCTTTTGAAGATTTCTGCTATCGGACAGACCTCCCTGAATTCGATTTTATAGGGTTACATGGAATATGGAGCTGGATATCAGATAAGAATCGTATGATTCTTGTGGATTTTATAGGCAGGAAACTCAAAGTAGGTGGGCTGCTATATATTAGCTACAATACCTTACCAGGTTGGGCTGCGTTCACTCCGATGCAGCATCTAATGACCGAGCACGCCAATCGTATGTCGGCTCCCGATCAGAGTATTCAAAACAGAGTTGGTTCAGCAATTGACTTTGCTGACAGGCTCTTGAGCAGCTCCCCTCTTTATTCGAAAAGAAACCCAAGTGTTAAGAATCATTTAGATAAAATAAAAGGGATGGCTAGGGAGTATCTTGCTCACGAATATTTCAATCGTGATTGGCACCCAATGCATTTTGGTACATTTAGTAAGTTAATAGAGCCAGCCAAAGTACAATTTGCATGTTCCGCAAATTATCTCGATCATGTGGACGAAGTCAACGTGACGAAAGAACAGTTAAAGTTTATAAATTCTGTACAAGACCCTTTATTTCGACAATCTATTCGCGACTTTATGGTTGATCGTCAATTTAGGAAAGACTACTGGATTAAAGGGATTCGACGCTATTCAAATCTTGAAAAACGCCAAGTATTCAAAGATCATGAGATTGTTCTTCAGAGTGCTGTATCAGACGTTCCAGATAAAATAACAGGTTCTTTAGGTGGAGCAGTATTGACACCGGAAATATATGGGCCGGTTATAGATACACTAGGAAACTTTAAATCCGTTTCTATTGGGCAGCTTTTTGAGCAAGTAAAAAACAAGAATATCGATTTGACGATGTTGGCTCAGGTAATCATGGTTCTAATGAGTGATGGGCGAGTAAGTACGGCTCAAAGTCCAGAAATAGTTAATAAAGTAAAATCAGAGACGACCCGTCTGAACAATCACATTATCGAGCGATCTGTTGGTCAATCTGATATCAACTATCTAGTGAGTCCATTAACTTCAACTGCTATTGCAGTAGACCGCATAGAACAATTATTTCTGCGTGCTTTCAAAGAAGGATACAATCAACCCCAAGATTGGGTGTCTTATGTATGGAAAATACTCAAGAACCAAGGGCATTCAATAGTGAAAGACGGCAAGAGTGTTGAGAGCGAGGAAGAGAGTCTCGAGGTACTGCAGGAGCTAACTACAAAATTCGATAAAGAGCGGCTTTCGCTTTTTAAAGGGCTGGGAGTTATTGATTACTAAGTCTGGACAAGAAAGCAAGCACGACACGAATGGTTCAGAACAAACTATTTAAACGCAGAACGCGTCAAATGATTCATAGAGCAACGAAAAGCGTAATCTGACGACAGTACTAACGAACTGAAGCCTTAAATGAATACAATGAAATTAGCCAGAGTAGCCAGCGCTATTGTTTGTACCATAGTCTTTGCTGTGATATCGCCAGCCTATTCTCAGGAACTCACATTGTTTCAACCCTTCGAAACGGAAAACGAAGCTGGAGCCTCATCATCAGCGCAGCCTTCAGATGGCGCGCGGGCCATGAGTGGTGATCCTGTATTCAGATTGCTTGGTACCATGCGTATAGGAGATTCTAGGCAGATCCACCTTCGTCATCGCAGTGGTGAAGTGGTCAAAGTTTCCATAACTGCTGATTTTGACGGCTCCATGCCAATACCCGGATACCAAGGGTTTGCGGTCACCAGTGGTGGTAGCCAGCAAGTCGCGATCACTTTGCCGGCGAATGAGATCTGTCAGGTGTATCCTGACAGTGGCATTAGCTGTCGCGACGCCTCCACGGCTGAACTAGCTCTGGTGCTTGGCAATGTTGTGCAGTCTCAGGCAGCTGCTGTAGAACCCAACGACGAAGAAGAAAACGCCGAAGCAGCCCCCGACAACCCCTTCGCCCGCATACGAGCCGCCAATGCCGCTGACAACCCAGCCTCAGATCCAAACCCCCAACGCTTCCGCCCGCGGCGTATCGCGCCAGAGGATGTGCCCGAAGGCATGCGCGTTATCTCGACACCGTTTGGAGATCGCCTCGTTCAAGAATAACGAGGCGCGAACCGTTCAGTGACTGCGCCATCTCCCCCCTATTTGTCCATTTCCATTGTTTGTTACAACACGTCGGTAGCTGAGCTACTTCAGCTGATGGCTTCGCTTGCGGCTAACCTGTTACAACTCAAAGAGACTGCGCCCGATTTCAACGCCAAAATATGGCTGGTGGATAACAGCGACAAACAGCCATTAACCATTGAGGATTGTGCTTCGCTGCGAGAGGAGCTCGCCGACTGTGCAACGGACCTTGAGTTGATCCAGGGCCACGGCAATATTGGTTACGGGGCCGCGCACAATCTGGCTATCAATAAATCGAAGACTGTTTTCCATCTGATTCTCAATCCGGATGTGGTGCTTGAGGATAATTGCTTGTCCAGCGGTATAGCCTATCTGAAAGACAATGCCGATGTGCCAATGGTGGCACCAGCGGTGCGAAACACCACTGGTGAAAAACAATACCTTTGTAAGCGCTACCCGTCGGTAGGCTTGTTTCTGGCCCGGGGCTTTTTTCCTGCGTGGTTGCGACGGCCATTCAAAAAGGCGTTGCAGCATTTTGAGATGCGCGATTTGCCGGAAGACAAACCCAGCAAGGGAATGCCAATAATCAGCGGTTGTTTCATGCTTTGCCAGCGTGAAGCGTTATGGCAAGTGGGTGGTTTTGATGAGCGTTATTTCCTGTACTTCGAAGATTTTGATTTGAGCCTGCGCATGGGTCACGAAGGTCAGCTTGCTTATGTGCCTGCCATGCGAATTCAGCATGGCGGCGGCAACAGCGCCGGCAAGGGTCTGGCTCATATCCGCATGTTTGCCCGCTCAGGCTACCGCTTCTTCGCTACCCATGGCTGGCGGTTCTTTTGATGAGAGGCGCAGTTTCACAGCGCGTCTTGGTCACAGGGGCTAGCGGTTTCGTTGGCCGCAGTCTGACCGCAAAGCTGCTGGCTCATGGGTATGAGGTTGTCACACTGTCCCGCTCTCCCATGCCGCCGAGCCTGGCCGGAAATGTCACTCATATCGAAGCCGACTTGTTGGACGCCGCCGCGCTGACGGCGGCGATGGAAGAGGTCTCCATAGTCTTTCATCTGGCCTCGGTAGCCCATGTCTATGGCCCGGAACAGGATGAGCTACGGCGGATCGTTGTGGCCGGTACCGAAGCGGTATTGCAGGCTGCCACCGCTGCGGGGGTCAGCCGCATTGTGTACTTCAGCAGTATTCTGGCCCAGCAGGCCGAGGAAGGTTCTGCACAAGCCACGGAGTACGGCCAGGTCAAACTGCAAGCTGAGAAAATTTTACAAGCGTCTACTGCTATTGAGGCCGTCATCTTGCGGCCGGTCAACGTCTATGGTCCGGGTATGCAGGGCAACTTGCAGCGCCTTGTTCAGATGATTGGTGCTGGCCGCTTGCCACCCTTGCCTGCGCTAACCACGCGCATGGCGCTGGTGTCGGTGGCGGATCTGGCTCAGGCCGCCATCTTGCTGGCGCAGCAGGCGTCAGCGGCTGGCAATACCTACGCTATTGCAGATGGCACGGACTATCGACTACACGAGATTGAAGCGGCAATTTACCGTGCCTGGGGCCGCAGACAGCCATCGTGGCGCTGCCCCCGTGTGTTACTATACGGCGCGGCGCTGGCAATGGAAGTGATAGGGCTGGTCAGGCCGGCGCGACGCGGCCTGGGGCTACGCACCTACCGCAATCTGGTTGCGGATCATTGCATCCCCGACACTGCAGCCCTTGAACAGCTTGGCTTTCAGGCGCAGACCACTTTTTATCAGGAATTGCCTGCTCTGGTGCAGGCGACAGGAAATCCACGAACTGACGCGTGATGCTCGCTTCAGTGACCTAGCTAGAGAGTTTCACTCTAATCATGACCAAAGGAATTATCCTCGCCGGAGGCACCGGTTCTCGCCTGCACCCCATGACCATCTCCCTGAGCAAACAGCTCATTCCGGTCTACGACAAACCCATGATCTACTACCCGCTGACCACGCTCATGCAAGCCGGTATTCGTGAGATTCTGATTATCACCACGCCGCAGGATCGTGCCGCTTATGAGAATTTGCTGGGTGACGGTGAGAAATGGGGAATCGCCATCGAATATGCCGAGCAGCCAAGTCCGGATGGCCTGGCTCAGGCGTTTATTATCGGCGAAGATTTTATCGGTGATAGCCGCGTGTGTTTGATCCTCGGTGACAATATTTTCTACGGCAACGATATCGAAGACACGCTAAAAAGCGCTGTGGATCAGGAAAAAGGCGCTAGTGTCTTTGCCTATTACGTGAACGACCCCGAGCGTTATGGCGTCGTAGTGCTGGATGAGAACAACAAGGCTATCGATCTGGAAGAAAAGCCCGCCAAGCCAAAATCTCATTACGCAGTGACAGGCTTGTACATGTACGACAACGATGTGATTGAGATTGCCAAATCGATCAAGCCATCGCCACGTGGTGAGCTGGAAATTACCGACGTTAACAATACCTATCTGCGTAACAGCTCCTTGCATGTGGAACTGTTCGACCGTGGTACCGCGTGGTTGGATACGGGCACTGTGCAATCTTTGCTGGATGCCGCCAACTTTATTCGCGTGTTGGAAGAACGTCAGGGGCTGAAAATTGGTTGCCCGGAAGAAGTGGCTTACCGACAAAAATTTATCGATGCCGAGCAACTGCGCACATTGGCCGAACCGCTGAAAAAGAGTGGCTATGGTCAGTATCTTATCCAGCTTCTTGAAAACCCCTGAGTCGCGTTAATTAACATGAATATTGTTGCAACTGAACTACCTGATGTCCTGATCTTTGAGCCAAAACTGCACGGCGACGATCGGGGCTATTTTCTCGAAACCTGGCGTCAATCGCATTTCGACGAGCGAGGCATTGCCGTTAAGTTTGTCCAGGACAACCAGAGCAAGTCCGCGCAGGGAACACTGCGGGGATTGCATTACCAGCTAAACTTCCCACAAGGTAAATTACTGCGCGTGTTGTCCGGTGAGATTTATGATGTTGCCGTTGACATGCGCAAGAGTTCGCCGACTTTTGGTAAATGGGTCGGTGTCACACTTTCAGCAGACAATCATAAACAGCTCTGGGTGCCCGCGGGCTTCGCACATGGTTTCTACGTCACTTCCAAGACTGCCGAGATCGCCTACAAGTGCACCGAGTACTATCACCCGGAAGACGAGCACAGCCTGTTGTGGAACGACCCGGCATTGGCGATTGACTGGCCGCTGGTAAACGACCAGCCGTTGCTATCCGGCAAAGACGCCGACGCCAAAACACTGGCCGACGCGGCGACGTTCAGTTAAGCCATGGCGAATCGAAAGGCTATTGTCGTCACTGGTGGCACCGGCCAACTGGGCCTGACTTTGCAGGCGCTATGGCCGCACAGCGCGCTGGCGGCCAGTTATGAATTGTTGGCCTTCTCCAGCAGTGAACTGGACATCACCAGTGCGGACAGTATTAGCAATGCCTTGGCGAATACTGATGTCGCAGCGATTGTTAATGCGGCTGCTTACACAGCAGTTGATGCAGCAGAGGCAGATAGCGAACAGGCCCATCTGATCAATGCAGCCGGTGCGACTAATCTTGCTACCTGGTCGGCGGAGCACAATGTACGATTACTGCATGTGTCCACTGACTTTGTGTTCAATGGCAAGGCAGACTCGCCTTACGGCCCAGATAGCCCGGTAGAGCCACTCGGTGTGTATGGCACCAGCAAACTGGCCGGCGAACGCGCTATCGCCAGAATCTGGCCACAGCGCTCACTTGTCCTGCGCACTTCCTGGCTGTATTCGCCTTATAAAAACAATTTTGTCAAAACCATGTTGCGCCTGATGGCTGAGCGAGACGCTCTTAATGTGGTGAGTGATCAAATCGGATCGCCAACTTCGACACAGTCTCTGGCCCAGGTAATATTCGCAGCGCTGGCCAGTGACGTTGAGCAGGGCATTTATCACTGGAGCGATGGCGCACAGATAAGCTGGTATGATTTTGCGGTTGCGATTCAGGAAGAAGGGTTGGCGCAGGGCCTGCTGACCAAGCCCATAACGATTAACCCGATACCCACGAGTGAGTATCCGACACCGGCGACGCGGCCGGCCTACAGCGTGATGGATACCTTGGCCACCCAACGTGATTTTGCGTGCCCGGCACAGAGCTGGCGAGACGAGTTACGCAATGTGATTGCGCAACTGGCAGCTAACCAGGCGGCCTGAATAAATCGCGGTAGTTCGATCGAATAAAAAGCACAGTTCAAATAGCATGGAAACGCAAACGGATAGTAAACGAAAAGCACCAACAGCAACTAAAGGTCAATTGGCAACGTAATGAAAAAGATATTGGTAACAGGCGCAGCAGGGTTTATCGGTTCAAATTTTGTGCACTATTGGGCTGACAAGTATCCGGATGATCAACTGCTTGTCTTGGATGCTTTGACCTACGCCGGCAACAAACATAACCTTGATGATTTGCTTGCCAGTCAGGCAATCGAGTTTGTCAAAGGCAGCATTACTGATGAAGCATTAATCGAAAGCCTGCTGCGCGACCACGGTCTGGATACCATTGTTCATTTCGCCGCCGAAAGTCATGTCGATCGTTCGATTACCGGGCCTGATGCGTTCATCGATACCAATATTGTTGGTACCTACACATTATTGAAAGCCGCGAAGAAAATCTGGCTGGATGAGCTGGGCGTACAAGACAACCATTTTCATCACGTTTCCACTGATGAAGTGTATGGCACTCTGTCTGCGGATGATCCGGCATTTTCTGAAACCACACCTTATGCGCCTAACTCTCCTTATGCGGCGAGCAAGGCAGCGTCTGATCATTTGGTACGGGCCTATCATCATACTTATGGCTTGCGCGTTACCACGAGCAATTGCTCCAACAACTACGGCCCTTTCCACTTCCCGGAAAAACTCATCCCCCTGTGTTTGCTGAATATTCTTGCTGGCAAACCGCTGCCGATTTATGGCGACGGCCAACAGATTCGCGATTGGTTGTATGTCGATGATCACAGTCTGGGTATTGATCTCATCATCAACAAAGGTCGCCCTGGCGAGACCTACAACATCGGCGGCAACAATGAGTGGGCCAATATCGATGTAGTGCGTTTGCTCTGCAAACTGGTCGATGAACAGTTTCAGGCCGATAGTTCTCTGGCGACACGCTTTCCCGATTCACCCTGTGCCAAGGCGACTCCGGCAAGTGAACTGATTACCTTTGTCGCTGACCGTCCGGGTCACGACACGCGCTACGCCATCGATGCTGAGAAAATCACCGGTGAGTTGGGCTATGAGCCTGCCGAAGTGTTTGAGTCCGGTTTGGCCAAAACAGTGGCCTGGTACCTCAACAACGAGGCCTGGTGGCGTGCCATTCAGGATGGTTCGTATCAGGATTGATCTGCAGCGCGCGCCTGTCAGTGTGCTTCTTTAAGTGAGCTGGTTTTACTGCTGGGGCGGTTGTACAGCCATCTGCCGAAAGCGCGAAAATCGCTGCGCTGGTCAGTTTCAGTTAACCTTGCCCCGGCTAGACTGGTGATCAATCATCGTAGTAGCAAGACTTGTGGAACAAGAAGCCACATCGAATATTTTCTGACACAGTAACTTATGCGCCAGTTATTACTCTTAAGCCTGATATTGAGTTGCACAAGCCCTGCGGCTGCCTTTGAAATCAGCGGCAGCAAATGGCCCGGTGCGGCGGCGACTTTCTACATAAATATTGAGGGGTTTTCGCCCAGCAGTATTAGCTGGAATTCGGCCTTTACCCAGGCGGCGAATGACTGGACGCAAGAAACCGATTTTGATTTGACGGTGGTCAATGAGTATCGCGATCCCTGCCGTGATGACGGCGCCAATGGAGTTGATTTCACATCGACCATTTGCGGGACCAGCTACGGCGCCAAAACCCTTGCTGTGACCATACGCAAGTTTCAGTCCGAGGTGCTTGGCCCGGCGCGTATTGCCGAAGCTGATATCGTGATCAATCAGGATGTGGAATACAATATTTTTGATGGGCCGATAGTGCAGTTTGGTGTGCCCGGCCTGGATTTTCGCCGTGTGGCGCTGCATGAGTTGGGCCATGCCATTGGTCTGGATCACGAGAGCGGCCCACCGGCCATCATGGCGCCCAATATCGGCAATCTGGACCGCCTGCAAGCCGATGATATCGCCGGCGTTAATGCGCTCTATGACGGCCTCAGCAACTGCACGATTCGGCCCTTGAAACTGGGCGCGGTGAATGACGCGCTGTCTGCTGGCGATTGTCAGGTCTTCGAATTGACGGCAGGTGGTGACGACAACAGTTTTGTCGACGTCTTTCAGTTTGCCCTGAGCAGTCCGGCGAGCATGCGCTTTGCGATGACGTCCGAGTCGCTGGATTCGGTGCTGTTACTGGCTGATGCCAACCTCAGCGTGTTCGATTTCGACGATAACGCCTTTGCTGACTGTGATTCGACGCTGACGGCCAATCTGGCCGCTGGCAGCTACTATCTGCTCACCAATACCTTTGTGGAGCCGGTGAAGGATGACTGCGGAACCAGCGGCGACTATGCGCTAACAGTCCAGTACACCAGCGCTGACCCGGTCGCTTTAGGCGCCGCCAGCAGTTTTCTGGGCGATGTCAGTAGCGCCGAGTTTTTTGGTGGTATTAGCGCCAACAATGGCATTTCCTATGGCAATGTCTTCACGCCATCGGATTCGCTGGATATCGATGCCACGATCAATATTGACCCGGCCCATCAAGGCCAGCCCGGCTTTTTAGTGGCGGCGGCGGCCAACAGCAATGAGATTATCCTGTTGAATCAACAAGGCCAGTTCGAGCTTTATGACCCGCAGGCAGGGCAGTTGACCAGAGCCCGGGAACTGGTGCTGGGGGCTACAGAGAGGATCAGTTTCGCCAATGATCTGGTGCCAGCGGAGCTGGGCATTAGCGCTATTGAGGTGGATTTTGTGGTGGGTTACGGTCTGCATGCCAACCCCGACGAAATCTATTTTCACGGCACACCTCTGAGCCTGATAGTGGCGCCAGAATAGCGCCCCGGAATCAGGCTCGCCGAGCCGCAATCGGAGCAGGCGCTGGCAAGATACAGGGCTGATTTGTCACAATCTAAGACAACATCTTGCCATGAAATAGGGTACTTGCAGGGGTGTATTACGTTATAATTCGCCCGCAATTTTTACGGCTCCAGGCGGCTGGAAAGACCAACTGAGAGCAGTAACTGAGAGCAGTAACTGAGAGCACCGACTGAGCCCGGATAGAGAGTCCGGACTGATACGGACTTCACCACGGACAGCACTACGCCGTAGTAAGCCATAGTAAGTTCAGTCTGGTAGCTGCCAAGCAGCGGCTACCAAGAGTAGCGACACAAGTAGATACACAAGTAGATACAACGAGACATTAATTCAAACGCAGACAGACGATGGCCACTATGTTTACACAGATTAAATTATTATCACGACGCGCCGTAATAGCCTTGCTGATGCTGCCTTTTGCAGCTCTGATGGCGAGCTCAACACTGGCGCAGTCTTCCACTGCTGACATTATCGCCCCGGTTGGCCAGGTTTGTCTGGCTGGTGAGCCATGCGTTGGTCAACCCGCCGGGGGTGGTGCCAGTACATCAACAGCCAGCAGTGCGACACCAGCTCCTGCGGCGCCAGCGCCCGCTCCGGCAGCAGCACCTGCTGCGGACAACACAGCGGCCGCGCCAGCAGAAACAGATTTTGATGTAGCCGCAGCCTATAACCAAAGCTGCATGGCTTGTCATACAACAGGCGCAGCAGGCGCACCAAAAATTGGTGATGCCGCGGCCTGGGAAACCCGATTAGAAAAAGGCATGGATGCAGTAATGAACAATGTGCTCAATGGCATTAACGCCATGCCAGCACGCGGGCTTTGCATGAGCTGCTCTGATGATCAGTTAGCAGCACTTGTGGATTACATGATTAGCCAATAGGGCTGGTCAGATAATCTGAACAATTTCGAACCAAGGAGTAATTAACGTGACACATTTCACCAAGCTGTTTCATCTTTCACTGGTCAAATCAATTGTGATTGCCAGTGCTTTATTCACCGCTTCTTTTGCTGGCGCCGATGATTCGCAAGCACTGCAGCTGGCGCAAACCAGTGATGGTTTCAACGCCGAAGAAAAATACATGGCTTCTTGCTTTGCCTGCCACAGCACAGGTGCTGCTGGTGCGCCAAAAGTAGAACCTGGCGTGTATGACGCAGAATGGGCTGAGCGCATGGAAAAAGGCATGGAAGCTGTAATGCAGAACGTCATCAATGGCATAAATGCCATGCCGGCGCGCGGTCTTTGCTTCGATTGTAACGATGCTGACCTGCAGGCTTTGGTTGACTACATGATCAGTTCCAGCCAGTAGTTTTAACACTACAAGCATGATCGGGAATGGGCTGCTCTGCAGCCCATTTTTTTGCCTGAAATTTGGCAGTCTTGTGTTTATAAGCTATGACTAAGTGTAGTCATTCACTGTGTAGTTTAGAGCAAACTACAAGCCTGGTACTGTTGTCTGTTGCTACTGTCATCACGCGTGCGCTGTCCGGAATCAAAGCCGTCGAGGTCACGGTGGAGACGCATCTGTCCGCAGGACTGCCGGGTTTTTCTATCGTTGGTCTGCCGGAAACAGCGGTTAAGGAGAGCAAAGAAAGGGTACGTAGCGCGATCATTAATTCGGGCTTGGAATTTCCCGCCAGACGCATTACGGTCAATTTGGCGCCGGCGGATATTCCTAAAGCCGGCGGGCGCTATGATCTGGCGATTGCCGTAAGCATTCTGTGTGCCTCGGGGCAACTTCCGGAATCAGCCTTGGAGAACCTGGAAATACTGGGAGAACTGGCACTTAATGGTCAGGTAAGAAAAGTCACAGGAGCGATCTCTGCGCTGATTGCAGCTGATACAGAGAATCGCAAAGCTGTGCTGCCGGCCGACAATGCCACAGAAATTGCTCTGGCCAATATCAAATTCGCACGCGGAGTTGATTCGCTGACAGATCTGGTTGCCTGGCTGGCTAATCCAGATCAGGAAGTGGTGGTGCAGCAAAATTCTTCAGGTGGTTCAACCGGAGAGTTATCAAGTTCCAGCCAGCAAAAAGATTTGACCGCCATAGATATCAGAGGCCAACTGGCAGCCAAGCGCGCCGTACAAATCGCTGCTGCGGGGCAACACAATCTGCTCATGCTTGGGCCGCCAGGCTGCGGTAAAACACTGTTGGCCAAAACCATGGTTGAGCTATTGCCGCCGTTAACGCGCACAGAGGCTTTGGAGGTCGCCGCCGTACGTTCTGCTATTGGCGAATACCCTTCAGCACAGACGTATCTGACTCGCCCCATACGCAGTCCACACCATAGTTGTACGGCGGTGGCACTGGTGGGTGGCGGTAGCCGAATAACGCCGGGCGAAGTCTCGTTGGCGCACAGAGGCGTGTTATTTCTGGATGAGCTGACTGAATTCAAACCAGGCGCACTTGACGGTTTGCGCGAGCCGTTAGAAGCCGGTGAGATTACGATTAGCCGCGCGAATCAGCGCGTGGTATTTCCGGCTGCTTTTCAGCTATTGGCCGCCATGAATCCGTGCCCTTGCGGGCATGCCACCAACCCCAATAAATCCTGTCGCTGCAGTCCAGATCGTGTCTCACGCTATCTGGGCAAGTTGTCTGGGCCGTTCCTGGATCGCATGGATATGATGGTGGAACTGGCGAGTTTGTCGCATACCGAGATACTGTCTCAGGACAAAGATGCCACTGATTGGGAGTCTGTGCGTGCCAATATCGCTTGCAGTCGCGACAGGCAATTGCAGCGCCAGCAGAAGCTCAATAGTCAATTAACACCTGCCGAGGTACGACAACAATGCAGGCTCAACAAGTCACTGAATAACGTGCTGAAAACTGCCATCGAGCAGATGCAGCTCTCGGCGCGCAGTGTGCACCGACTGTTGAAAGTGGCTCGGACCATTGCCGATTATGAAGGTGTGGCTCAGGTACGCCGAACTGATTTGCTGGAGGCGCTCACCTACCGGGAATCGCGCTTGCAGCAATCGTTATGACTGAGAGTTTTGAGAGTTTTGAGAGTTTTAAGAGTCTTGAGAATTGTCCTGAGTCTTTCCGCCCACAAGAGTCTCCAGCCGTTGCTCAAGGGCCGCAAGTCGACCTTCCAGTTCACCCACCCGCAGTTGCGCGCGCTCAAGCGCTTGTGATTGGGCCACGAATTCATCCCGGGTAAGCAGATTCAGATCAGCAAAACCTTTCTGCAGAGTTTGCTCTATCCTGGTGCGCAACTCTTCCTGCAGGGTGCCTGCTGCCGGAAACAGAGCCGCAATTCGCTGGGCTAAATCGGTCAGTGGGGGAATGTCGCGCATAGTCAAACTACCTGATTAATATTCCAAAGAGAGAGATTGGCATTTTAGCACACGGAGATTGGCTGCCCTGGGTGGCGACTTCAGGGCGAAAACGCCCCTAAACGGGGAGCCTATGAAGCTGGTGAGCGAAAATACTCCACTTCTCGCACTCTATTAGTGCGCGACTCACCCCGGTGCACTGAGAATGCCCAGAATAGTGCGCCGTCCCCTCCATTGCTGTCGTCATTTCTGATACAGCAACTCCAACATATTGTTTTTAAAAGGGAAAACTCTTCTGGCACGCCCCGTGCATACAAGCAGCTTCAGTTGTACAGATTCGAACGGGCAACCCGCTTATAACAACTAAGGAGCGAATGTAATGAAGTTAGTCACGGCTATTATCAAGCCATTCAAGTTGGACGATGTCCGAGAGGCACTGTCTGAAATAGGGGTGCAGGGCATCACAGTCACAGAAGTTAAAGGCTTTGGCAGGCAGAAAGGTCACACCGAATTGTATCGTGGTGCTGAGTACGTAGTTGATTTTCTACCGAAGGTAAAACTTGAAGTCGCAATTGGAGCCAGTTTGCTGGATCAGACACTGGAAGCCATCACTAAAGCAGCCAACACCGGCAAAATCGGCGACGGCAAAATCTTTGTCACAGATCTGGCACAAATCATCCGGATTCGAACTGGCGAAACCGGTGAAGAAGCTATCTAGGGTTGATAACAATTAATTTAATTTCAAGTGGTCTCAGGCTCAGACCACTACGGAGGTAAAGGTGGAAAACCAAATTTTTGAATTGCAGTATGCAATGGACACGTTTTATTTTCTCATCTGTGGCGCACTCGTCATGTGGATGGCAGCAGGTTTCGCCATGCTCGAGGCTGGACTTGTTCGTAGCAAGAACACCACAGAGATTCTGACCAAGAACGTCGCACTGTTCGCCATCGCCTGTACGATGTACCTGGTGTGTGGTTATCAGTTTATGTACGACGGTGGTTACTTCCTGTCGGGCGTAACAACAGTTGGCGGTATGGACGATGCAGCAGTTGCGCAAGTATTGGCAGACTCTGCAGCAGAAGGCTTTGATGGCGGTTCAGTTTACTCTGGCGCATCAGACTTCTTCTTCCAAGTGGTATTCGTTGCCACAGCCATGTCGATTGTATCTGGTGCTGTTGCAGAGCGTATGAAGCTCTGGGCATTCCTTGGCTTCGCTGTTGTCATGACTGGCTTCATCTACCCAATCGAAGGTGGTTGGACATGGGGCGGCAAAGACGTACCTCTGATCGGTGCGCTTAGCTATAGCGACTATGCCGGTTCCGGTATTGTTCACCTGGCGGGCGCCGCTGCTGCTCTTGCTGGTGTCATCCTGCTCGGACCACGTAAAGGCAAATACAAAGCTGATGGTACTGTCGGTGCGATTCCAGGTGCCAACTTGCCACTAGCTACACTGGGTACATTTATCCTGTGGATGGGCTGGTTCGGTTTCAACGGTGGTTCTACTCTGAAACTGGGTGGCATCGCGGTTGCCAACGAAGTCGCTAACGTATTCCTGAACACTAACGCTGCTGCAGCTGGTGGTTTGATCGCCGCGCTGATCGTTGCTCGCATCATGTTTGGTAAAGCTGACCTGACTATGGCGCTCAACGGTGCTCTGGCTGGACTGGTTGCCATTACTGCTGAGCCTGCAGATCCAACTCCACTGCTGGCCACTATCATCGGTGCCATCGGTGGCACGATTGTTGTCTTCAGCATTGTCTTCCTGGACAAGATGAAGATCGATGATCCTGTTGGTGCGATTTCCGTCCACGGTACGGTTGGTATCTTCGGTATCTTCGCTGTCCTGCTGTCTGACTCTGATGCGACCTTCATGGGTCAGCTGGTCGGCATGCTGGTTATCTTCATCTGGGTATTCGTTACCAGCCTGATTGTATGGTTTGCACTGAAAGCCATCATGGGTGTACGAGTTACCGAAGAAGAAGAAGACGAAGGTGTGGATATCTCCGAGTGTGGTATGGAAGCGTATCCGGAATTCGTAACTCAGTAAGACTTCGAATGGCAGCCCTGTTATCGGGGCTGCCGTTCATTGCAAGACAACTCTCCCTTAACGTAAACCTTTTACGTATTAGCGCCTTCAACAGAAGGCGCTTTTTTTATGCCTGAAATAAATGAATATGCGTGCCATGCCAGCTTTGCAGTTTTACCTTGCACTGCTTTTGTGGGCCTGAAGGGGTGCGTGTTGCCAATGTGTGATCCACGTTGAAATCCACGTGTCCATCTGTGAGCTTTCTCACAGTCAAACACGCCGATGAGCGTAATATGCGCTCCATGCCAGTCACCGATTCCAAGAATAATTACAGTCATCTCGTACGCTTGCCATGCAACGATCTTATCGTTGGCATGTTTGTTTCCGAGATAGATTGTTCGTGGGCCTCGACTCCGTTTCCCGTTGGTGGTTTTCATCTGCGTAACAGTGATGAGCTACAGGTGCTGCAAAAATACTGTCGCTTGGTGACTATCGATACCACGCGTGGTGCCGCGCCGGCCCCTAAAAAACGCGCCAATCTGACTATTCTCAGTACAGCTCGCCTGGCGACGCCGCCGGCAGCAGCGATCAAGGTCAACAGAGATGCCTACCCGGTCACGCAACCGGTCAAGAAGCAGATTGATAAAGCCTATCGCGGGTATCAAGACACGGCGATCATCTATGACAGCTTCACAGATGCTGTGCACAATGACCAACGCCTGAATCTCCATGAGCTCGAAGCGCCGATGCTTAGTCTTATTGAATGCGCTATCGCGAATCCACAAACACTTATCTGGATCCTGCTTACTGATACTAAAGTAACAGGCGAGAATCTGTATTGTGTACGCGCCGCGATCTGGGCAACTATCCTTGGTCGGCAAGTCGGGCTTGGCCAGAAAGAATTGGAAGACTTGTTCAAAGGCACGCTGCTGGCAGACATTGGTATGCATTTGCTACCGGAAAGGCTCACAAGCATCCGCGGCAACTTTCGCAAGAAAGAATATCTCGCCTATCGCAAGCATGTGAATTTCAGCATTGAATTGCTTTCGCAATATCGTGAACTGGACGAACGCTTGCTGCGTCTGGTGCGCTGTCATCATGAGCGACACGATGGCAGAGGTTTTCCACGTGGGCTGCGCGGCGACCAGATTCCGGCATTGGCACGTTTTACAATTCTGGCCTACAGTTTTGAGCGCTTGCTGCGCAGCAATAATCCGCGCGGGCGCGTATCACCAGCCAAGGCCACTGCACGACTCTACAAGCAACGGGAATTGAAATTTCCGGAACAATTAATCGTTGAGTTTATTCATGTATTGGGGATGAACCCGGTGGGTTCCGTTGTGCAACTGTCCACTGGCGAGATTGCCCTGGTGCTTGAACAGAATGTTGCTGATCGGCTGCATCCGAAGATAGCGATCATCAAAGACGATAACGGTATGTCGCTGGCCAAACCACGTATCGAAGATCTGACTGAGACGCCTAAATCGGGCATCCCGAAAGCCATCGTCAGTAGTGTCAATCCGGGGCAACTGGAGATCGACCTGGGTCAGTACACGTTTGCTTTCGCCGGCAGGCGCGTGGCACTGGGTAAGTTCGGTTTCCGTCTGTAAGCCATTCTTTGGCGGATGGATGCCACAACGGCTGACTGGTTTCCTACATATCACCGTAAAGATGCTGCAGGATCGCCAGTGCTGCTACCGGCGCGGTTTCGGTACGCAAGATGCGTGTCCCCAACGAGCGTCTGACAAAACCACTGTCTTCCGCCTGCTGTATTTCCTGTTTTGAAAAACCGCCCTCAGGGCCAATGAGTAAATTGACCTGCGTCAGTTCGTTGCCGTCGTTGTCCTTGCTCAGGCGCAACTCGGCAGTTGGATCGAGAATAATACTGTAGCCAGCTTCGCGATCGGCCAGCCATTGTGCCAACGGCTCCGGTGCATCCAGCTTTGGCACCATGATACGACCGCTTTGCTCACAGGCATTGATGGCGATACGCTGCCAGTGCCGGCGTTTGTTTTCAGCGCGCTCGGATTGTTTAATGCGCACATCGCCAAATTCGGTATACACAGGTGTCAGACGCATCACGCCCAGTTCTGTAGACTTTTGCACAGCAAAGTCCATGCGATCACCGCGGGATAATCCCAGGCCCAGATGAATGGTCAGGGCGGGTGGCGATGCAGCTTGCAGTTGATCGCCAACGCTGATGACCACAGCCTGTTTGCTAACCGATTCAACTTGCGCGGAGAATTCACCATTGTCGGAGTTAAAGACGACAAGCGGGTCAGATGCCTGGGCACGCAAAACCTTGCCGAGGTAATGGCTGGTATCACGATCGAGAGGTAGAGAAGATCCGGCTACCAGTGCACTGTCTACATGAATTCTTGAGATGCGCATGGCAGCCGGCTCTGTTAATCAGCCTTTTGGCAGGCTGGGGGTGAACTTGGTGCCGATTAACGGCGGTCAGACAAGCCCAGATTATTCCACAATTGAGTCACGTTGTTCGCGGAATTCATTGAATAAAAATGCAAGCCGGGTGCGCCGCCTTGGAGCAGCTTTTCACACAGCTCGGTGACTATTTCCAGCCCAAAGGTTTTCAGCCCTTCGCTGTCATCACCAAAATCGACCAAGCGGCGAGAAAGCCACTGGGGAATTTCAGCACCACAGTTGCCGCTGAAACGCGCCAGATTCTCAAAATTGGTGATCGGCATGATGCCCGGCACAATGGGAATTGTAATGCCAGCTGACGCACAGTAATCCACAAATCGGAAATAGGCATCCGCATTGTAGAAGTATTGAGTAATCGCCGAATCGGCGCCCGCTGCAACCTTCTGCTTGAAATACTGCACATCCGATTCATAGCTTTTGGCGACCGGATGAATCTCGGGGTAACACGCCACATCAATGTGGAAGTGGTCACCCGTCTCGCGACGAATAAACTCAACAAGTTCATTGGCATAACGATGAGTTGTCGACGACCCACTTCCCGAGGGCACATCGCCGCGCAGAGCAACGATCCGGTTGACGCCAGCGTCCATGTATTTTTGTAACAGTTTCAACACTTCCTTGTCCGAGGTGCCACCAAACGACAAATGCGGCGCAACCTGACTACCAGCTTTTTGGTATTTCAGAACCAGCTTGCGTGTGCCTTTTTTTGTGGACCCACCGGCACCATAAGTAACCGAGAAAAAATCCGGATCAAGTGCTGCGAGTTCTTTGTGAGTGGCATCCAGTTTGGCTTCGCCCGCCTCTGTTCGAGGCGGGAAAAACTCAATACTGTAATGACACGATTGTGCTGTGTCCATTTGCACTTTCCTTTATCGCGCGATCAATATTTGTAGCTGTCGGTCTTGAAAGGACCTTCAGTGGGTACGTGGATATAATCAGCCTGGGCATCAGTCATACGGGTAATGACACCACCAAATCCTTGTACCATGAGTGCGGCAACTTCCTCGTCCAGTTTCTTCGGCAGTACTTCAACAGTCAGTTTCTGTACTTTGGAATCGGCAGACAGGTCGGCGTACTTGCGCTCATACAGATACATTTGTGCCAGTACCTGATTGGAGAAAGAACCGTCCATGATGCGTGATGGGTGACCCGTTGCGTTACCCAGATTGATCAGACGGCCTTCAGACAGCAGCAACAGATAATCGTGCTGATTGGCTTTGCCGTTACGGTAGATCTTGTGGACCTGAGGCTTGATCTCTTCCCATTCCCAGTTGTCACGCATGTACTTGGTATCGATTTCGTTATCGAAGTGACCAATGTTACACACGACCGCGCCAGGCTTGAGAGCGTCCAGCATATAGCGGTCACACACGTTGATGTTACCGGTTGTGGTGACAATCAGGTCTGTCTTGCCCAGCAGTGCTGCGTCGATGTTGTCGGCTGTGCCACCGTTAACGCCATCTTTGTAAGGCGATACAACTTCATAGCCGTCCATGCAGGCTTGCATGGCACAGATCGGGTCGATCTCGGAGATCTTTACGATCATGCCTTCCTGACGCAGGCTCTGTGCTGAACCTTTACCCACGTCACCGTAACCGACGACCAGGGCTTTCTTGCCAGACAGCAGCATGTCAGTACCACGCTTGATACCGTCATTCAGACTGTGACGACAACCGTACTTGTTATCGTTCTTGGATTTGGTGACAGAGTCGTTAACGTTGATGGCAGGAACTTTCAACGTGCCCTTCTTCATCATCTCCAACAGACGGTGCACACCGGTTGTTGTCTCTTCAGTAATGCCGTGGACGTTGTCCAATACTTGCGGATACTTGTCGTGCACCATAAGAGTAAGGTCGCCACCGTCATCGAGAATCATGTTGGCGTCCCATGGCTTGCCATCTTTGAGGATCGTCTGCTCGATACACCACTCGGCTTCTTCTTCTGTCTGGCCTTTCCAGGCATAGACAGCAACACCTGATGCGGCCATACAGGCGGCAGCGTGGTCTTGCGTGGAGAAAATATTACATGATGACCAGCGTACTTCGGCACCCAGTGCTTGCAGGGTTTCGATCAGTACAGCTGTTTGTACAGTCATGTGGATACAGCCAAGAATTTTGGCGCCGGCCAAAGGCTTCTCATCAGAGTACTTGGTTCGCAGAGCCATCAGGGCAGGCATTTCAGATTCGGCCAGAGTAATTTCCCGGCGGCCAAAATCGGCCAGACTGATGTCAGCGACTTTATAGTCTTGCGCTGCGTCAGTTTTTACAGATAAGTCATTCATAGTGAACTCCATAGTTCGTAATTTATTCGTTTGTATAGCTTGTCTTTTAGATTCCGGCAGCTTGCTTCAGTGCGTCAGCCTTGTCGGTTTTCTCCCATGAGAAATTCGGCTCTTCGCGACCGAAGTGACCGTAAGCGGCTGTGTCGCGGTAAATCGGACGCAACAGATCCAGCATGCTGATAAGACCTTTGGGGCGCAGGTCAAAATTGTCGCGCACCATTTTTTCGATCTTGGCAGTTTCAATTTTGCCTGTGCCAAATGTATCGACGCTGACCGAGGTAGGTTCGGCAACACCGATGGCATAGGACAGCTGAATTTCACAGCGGTCGGCAAGGCCAGCAGCAACAATGTTCTTGGCAATGTAACGCGCCAGATAAGCGGCAGAACGGTCAACCTTTGATGGGTCCTTGCCAGAGAACGCACCACCACCGTGACGTGCCATACCGCCGTAGGTATCGACAATGATCTTGCGTCCGGTCAGACCGCAGTCGCCGTGTGGTCCACCGATAACGAAGCGACCGGTTGGATTGATAAAGTATTTAGTGTCTTTGCTTACCCATTCTTCAGGTAATACCGGCTTGATGATCTGATCCATAACAGCTTCACGCAGATCAGCCAGGCCAATTTCTTCGCGATGCTGGGTAGACAGTACGACTGCATCGATACCGACAGGCTTGCCGTCTTCGTAACGGAAAGTCAGCTGACTCTTCGCATCAGGCTCGAGCCATGGCAGCGTGCCGTTCTTGCGTACTTCCGCCTGACGCTTGACCAACAGGTGCGAGTAATGCACGGGAGCTGGCATCAGAACGCTTGTTTCGTTGGTGGCATAGCCAAACATCAAGCCCTGGTCACCAGCGCCTTGTTCCTTGTCGTCGGATTCGTCGACGCCCATCGCAATATCAGGTGACTGGGCACCGATTGCGTTGAGTACGGCACAGGTATTGCTGTCGAAGCCGCTTTCTGAATGGTTGTAGCCGATGTCATTAACAACACCGCGTACAATGCTTTCTACATCAACATAGGCTTCAGTAGTAATCTCGCCAGCGACGATAACCATACCGGTTTTCACCATGGTCTCGCAGGCTACGCGGGAGTGCTTGTCTTCCGCCAGCAATGCATCAAGAATGGCATCAGAGATCTGATCCGCCATTTTATCTGGATGTCCTTCCGAGACGGATTCTGATGTAAATAAATGTGATTCAGCCATTGGTTATTCCTTTACTTTGGATTGACATTTCGTGGTTGATTAAGTGCCGCGTAAAGGGCACCTCTACTAATACCAAATGGTCTCTGCGCGGCATCGGACGCTCAGCCCGCAAGGCGCTCTTCGCCGGCAATGGCCGTCGCCCTTGGCAAGAAGAGCAACGCAGCGGATGAGTGTCCGAGGCCGCGCCCTTCGGGGCTTTCAGGGCATGCCAGGCTCTGCGTTGACTTACCTCGGCGGGCAACCAGCCCGTCTTCGGCAAGTCGCCTTGATCCTGATATGCCCTGAAGGCCAGAGGCCGTTTGGTATTAATAGAGGTGCCCTCTATTAAAAACGCGAATTTGAATTTGGAACCCATTGCGTAATTGCAAATAGGAACTTGGGCCGGATTGCAGACCGTATTTGTCGGCCCAGCGATCCAGATCCTGCTTTTCGAAACCGAGCCAGAGGTCACCGCAAGAATCACGCACCCAGTCCTGATCGTGTGGACTCAACTCAACGATGAGCAATTGTCCGCCGGGATTGAGCAGTGAGGCGCAGTGCTTGAAAGTCTTGGCCGGAGATGAGATGTGATGCAGGACCATCTCAAAAATGATCAAGTCGCAACGCAGTCGTTGTTTCTTGGCGTAACCCGTATCACCTAGCAGCAAGTCAACGTGGTTATAGCCAGCGGCTTTCACTGCTTGCTCGGATCGCTGCAACATGTCTTTGGAGTTATCCAGACCCGTTAGCGATTTGAAGAGCGGCGCCAGCTCGACTAACAAATGTCCTTCACCAGGACCTACTTCGAGGACGCTGGCAGTGTCGTCGAGCCCCAGGCTGTTAATCACGTCATGCAGAGTTGCCGCGTAATCTTCGTGGGCAACAATCAGGCCCTGCTTCTCGTGAAATTTGTCAGCGTTGCGATTGAAGAAATTCAGGGAGAGCTGCGAGCGTTCAACCTGAATCTGCTGAATCTTTTTCGCCATGGTGGTTGATACTGGCAGGGCATCAATTTGTTCATAGATGCGCGCCTTCATCCGGCGATAACTGTCGTCGCCACTCAGAAAGGCGCGGCGGTAGAAGATGGAGTTGCCTTCGCGGCGTGTTGAAACCAGCTCGGCGTTGGCAAGTATCTTCAAGTGGTGGCTCAGCGCCGATTGGCGTATATCCAGAACCCGGCATAATTCCAGCACGCCGAAGGACTCATTCATTAACAATCGCAAAATAGTCAGACGCAGCGGGTCGGCCAGTGCTTTATACACGGCTGCCAGATTGTCTACGGGGCTGAATGTTTCAGCCTCGTTGCTGTGAATAGCGACGGTAGTCAAAGGTTCGGATTTGTTGGGTCGGTGTGTCTGATAGAGGCACGTACCATAGCAATTTCCGTGGTACAGATCAAACCTATATCAAAATATTTTGATATAGGTTTGAAATTGCCATGTTTGCGCTACGCCACGCCCCAATTGGCTTACAGGGCGAAAATAAGCGCCTGCGCCAGTGGCATATTGCCGCGAGGTGCGGGAAAATAGCCGCCTTTTTCAGGCATGGCTGCCTGTTGGGCCCTTAAAATGGCCCTTGAATTTCCAAGCGTCGGGCTTTCCTGAGAGCGTCGGCCCACAAAATCATGCAACGCAAAGTTGCCCCACAACAAGATCGATTGAGGAGTTTCATGAATGGCGGATAACGCTGTGTCACGCACAGATTGCGCTAACGCAATCCGAGCCCTGAGTATGGATGCTGTCCAAAAAGCCAATTCCGGCCATCCCGGTGCGCCAATGGGCATGGCGGATATAGCTGAAGTGCTATGGAATGATTTCCTCAGTCACAACCCGGGCAATCCGAACTGGCTAAACCGCGACCGCTTCGTGCTGTCCAACGGTCATGGCTCGATGCTGATCTATTCATTGTTGCATCTGACGGGCTACGACCTGCCCATGTCGGAGTTGGAAAACTTCCGCCAATTGCATTCCCACACCCCCGGTCACCCGGAATATGGCGATACGGTCGGCGTTGAGACCACCACCGGCCCTCTGGGTCAGGGTTTGGCCAATGCGGTAGGTATGGCAGTTGCCGAAAAGACGCTGGCCGCCCAGTTCAATCGTGAAGGTCATGAAATCGTCGACCACTACACCTATGTGTTTGCCGGTGATGGTTGTTTGATGGAGGGTATTTCCCACGAAGTTTGTTCACTGGCTGGCACGCTGGCGCTGGGCAAGCTCATTGTCTTTTATGATGACAATGGCATTTCTATCGATGGCGAAGTGGAACAATGGTTCTCGGATGACACGTCGCAGCGCTTTGCCGCCTATGGCTGGCAAGTGTTGTCTGTGGACGGCCATGATCCAGCCGCTATCAGCAAGGCTATCAGTGAGGCGCAGGCCGAAACCGGCAAGCCGACTCTGATTAGCTGCAAGACCGTTATCGGCTTCGGTTCCCCGAACAAGCAAGGCACCGCCGCGACTCACGGCGCCCCACTGGGCGATGATGAAATTGCCGCGACCCGCGCACAACTTGATTGGCCACACCCGCCATTCTTTGTCCCGGAAGAAGTCAAAACTCGCTGGGACGCTACCGAGAAAGGCTTTCAGGCGGAAACGGCCTGGAAGGAAAAACTGGTGGCTTATGAGGAGGAATATCCGCATTTGGCCATGGAGCTGATTCGCCGCATTAAAGGGCAACTGCCAGGCAATTTTGCCGAGCGTGCCCAGGAGTTTATTCGCGAGTGTCAGGTCAGCGATGCCAAGCTCGCAACTCGCAAGGCTTCGCAGCAATGTATCGAGGCGTTTTCTGGCCTGCTGCCAGAATTGATCGGCGGCAGTGCCGACCTGACTGGCTCGAATCTGACTACCTGGTCCGGCAGTACGCCAATTACTGAAAAGGCTGACGGCAACTACATCTACTACGGCGTGCGTGAATTCGGCATGACGGCAATGGCCTCCGGTATTGCCCTGCACGGCGGTTTGATCCCCTACACCGCCACCTTCCTGATCTTTATGGAATATGCCCGCAATGCGGCGCGTATGGCGGCGCTCATGGGGCAACGCAGTATTTTCGTCTATACCCACGACTCCATTGGACAGGGCGAAGACGGCCCGACTCACCAGCCAATCGAGCAACTGACCAATTTACGCACGACTCCGAATATGTCGCTGTGGCGCCCGGCGGACCTGACGGAAACCGCGGTTTCCTGGCAGGCGGCCCTGGAGCGTCAGGACGGCCCGACAGCCCTGGTTTTCACCCGCCAGGGCGTACCAGCCTTGCCGCGTTCGGAAGAGCAGGTAAGCGCGATTCAGCGCGGCGGCTACATCCTGCAGGATTGCGACTCCAGCCCGGAAGTGATTGTCATCGCCACCGGCTCGGAAGTAAGCATCTGTCTGGACGCGGTCAAGCAATTACAGTCTGAAGGCAAAGCGGTGCGTCTGATCTCAATGCCCAGTGTCGATGTCTTCGAGCAACAGGATCAGGAGTATCGTGACACGGTGCTGCCGCCCACAATCCGCAAACGTCTGGCAGTTGAAGCCGGAGCGGTAGATTACTGGTACAAGTATGTTGGTCTCGACGGCAAAGTCATCGGCATGCGCCGATTTGGTGCGTCAGCACCGGGTGGCGCGCTCATGGAATACTTTGGCTTTACCACGGCGAATGTCGTGGAGTCGGTGAATTCCTTTTTCTGAACGCAAACTTACTAGCTGCATTGCCCGGGGCACCTGAATGACATACCGCATTGCCATCAATGGCTATGGCCGTATTGGCCGCTGTGTTCTGCGTGCCTTTTATGAATCCACGGACTACCCCAACCTGCGTATCGTCGCCGTCAATGATTTGGCAGACGTCGATACGCTGGCTCATCTAACGCGTTATGACAGTACCCACGGCCGTTTCCTCGGCAATGTGTCTGTGCAAGATGACAAGCTCATTGTCGGCGGCGACAGCATTGCCATATCCAAACAGGCGCAGATTGATCAGTTGCCGTGGCAGGCCGAGTCGGTCGATCTGGTGATGGAGTGCAGCGGTTCGTTTAGTGATCGTGCGACTGCCGAACGCCATTTGCAGGCTGGTGCTGGCCGGGTGTTGTTTTCACAACCGGCCGAGAATGATGTGGACGCGACTGTCGTCTATGGCATTAATCACGAGAAGCTGGCCAGTAGTCACCGCATCATCTCCAATGCATCCTGCACGACCAACTGCATCGTCCCGGTACTATCGGTGCTGGATGACGAGCTGGGCGTTGCGTCGGGTGTGATTACCACGATCCACTCGGCCATGAACGATCAGCCCGTCATCGACAGTTTTCATCATGCCGACCTGCGCCGCACGCGCAGCGCCATGCAGTCCATGATTCCGGTCGAGACCGCGCTGGCCCGCGGTATCGAACGTATACTGCCGCAACTCAATGGCAAACTGCAGGCGCAAGCTATTCGCGTGCCGACGGTGAATGTGTCGGTCATGGATCTGACCATTGTGGCGAACAAGAGCGTGAGCCGCGAAGACCTGAATGAATTGTTTCGGCGCAAAGCCAAAGAGTTGCCAGCCAATGTGTTGGGTGTGACTGACGAACCACTGGCTTCGTGCGATTTCAATCACGACCCGCGTTCGGCGGTAGTGGACTTGACGCAAACTCGGGTCGCACCGGGCAATCTTTACAAGCTGCTTATCTGGTTCGATAACGAATGGGCTTACGCCAATCGGATGCTGGATGTGGCGCAATACCTGCATAACCTGAGTGACTAACCGCCACCTGGGTTAGCCAGCAAAGCAAAAATCAAGACGAGGAAGATGATGACCTTTACGCGCATGACGGATCTCGACCTGACCGGCAAGACAGTGTTGATTCGGGAAGATTTGAATGTCCCGGTGAAAGACGGTGTGGTGGGCAATGATGCGCGGGTGCGTGCGGCGCTGCCTACCATTGAGTTGGCCTTGGCCAACGCTGGCAAGGTCATCATCATGTCGCATTTGGGGCGCCCGCAAGAAGGCGTTGCCGTCAGTCAGCAGCAAGAATTTTCCATGCAGCCGGTGGCAGACTATCTGGGCCAGCTACTGGGCAGAGAAGTGGCCTTCATCAGTGACTATCTGGACAATCCGCAGCAAGTGGCCGATTCAGATGCTGACCTGATCCTGTTGGAAAACGTGCGCATGAATACCGGTGAGAAAGCTAACGACGAGGCGCTGTCGGCGCGTTATGCAGCACTGTGTGATGTGTTCGTGATGGATGCGTTCGGCACCGCCCACCGCGCTCAAGCCAGTACCCACGGAGTGGCGCTGCAGGCCAAGACGGTCTGTGCCGGGCCTTTATTGGCTGGTGAGCTGGATGCGCTGGAGAAATCCCTGAGCCATCCGGAACGCCCTATGCTGGCGATTGTGGGCGGCGCCAAAGTGTCCAGTAAGCTGCAAGTATTGCAGTCCCTGTCTACCCGGGTGGATCAACTGATCGTTGGTGGCGGCATTGCTAATACCTTCCTGTTAGCCGCTGGCTACAATATTGGCAAATCCCTGTGTGAACCGGACCTGGTTGACACCGCGGCGAAGCTGATGGAGACAACGACGATTCCGCTACCGACTGATGTGATCGTCGCCAGGGAATTCAGTGCCGATGCGACCGCGACAGTCAAAGCCGTGACGGACGTGGACGATGACGACATGATTCTCGACATTGGCCCGGAAACCGCCAGAGCATTTTGTACACTGATCTCGGCCATGCGTACGATTCTCTGGAATGGCCCTGTGGGCGTGTTTGAATTTGCAGCGTTTGCCACGGGCACTCGTGAAATCGCCCAGGCCATTGCCGACAATACCGGATTTTCACTGGCCGGCGGCGGAGAGACAGTCTCGGCTATCGAGCAGTTCGGAATCGGCGACGCCATCTCCTATATTTCAACCGGTGGCGGCGCATTTTTGGAATACGTCGAGGGAACCGAGTTACCTGCGGTACAAGTATTGAAGCAACGTAGCCAGACACAGTAGTCTGGACGTCATTATTATTTGATTACATGGCCTTGCCTGAATTGGTCAGAGCCACACATTTTGCAAAGCATTTTTGAGAGGAACCAGCATGGCGCTTATCAGCTTACGACAACTATTGGACCACGCCGCCGAACATGGCTACGGCGTACCAGCATTCAATGTAAATAATCTGGAGCAAGTCCGCGCCATCATGGAAGGGGCTGATGAAGTGAACAGTCCGGTTATCCTGCAAGCATCAGCAGGTGCGCGCAAATATGCCGGCGCCAATTTTCTCAAACACCTGATTCAGGGTGCCATTGAAGAGTTCCCGCATATTCCTGTCGTTATGCATCAGGATCACGGTGTCTCACCAGCGGTTTGTCAGCGCTCCATCCAGCTGGGTTTCTCGTCTGTGATGATGGACGGCTCGTTGGGCGAAGACGGCAAGACACCGATGGATTTTGATTACAACGTTGGTGTCACCCGCGCGGTTGTTGAGATGGCTCACGCCTGTGGCGTTTCCGTTGAAGGCGAGATCGGTTGTCTGGGTTCGCTGGAAACGGGCATGGCCGGTGAAGAGGACGGCATTGGTGCAGAAGGTAAATTGTCCATGGCGCAAATGTTGACCGACCCGCAGGAAGCCTCGGATTTTGTCGACGCTACCGGCGTCGACGCACTGGCGATAGCCGTGGGTACCAGTCACGGCGCCTACAAATTCTCTCGTCCACCGACGGGCGATACACTGGCTATTTCGCGCATCAAGGAAATTCACGCCAAGATTCCCAATACCCATTTGGTCATGCACGGCTCCTCGTCAGTGCCACAGGAATGGTTGGCGGTGATCAACGAATTCGGCGGCGAGATCCCGGAGACTTACGGTGTCCCTGTCGAAGAAATTCAGGAAGGCATCAAGCACGGCGTGCGCAAGGTCAATATCGATACTGACTTGCGTCTGGCATCAACCGGTGCGGTGCGCAAATTCCTCGCGGAGAACAAATCTGAATTCGATCCGCGCAAATTTTTGATTCCGACTATGAGTGCCATGAAAGATATCGTCAAAGCGCGTCTGGAAGCCTTTGGTGCTGCCGGCAACGCTGATCGCATCAAGAAGGTCTACAGTCTGGAAGAAATGTATCAGCGCTACGCCGATAAAGCAGCCTGATTCAATTTTGTCGCCGGGCCAGGTAATTCGTGTTTAGTCGCGCTGATGCACAAGCATTAAGAGAGTCACTTGGCCCGTTTTCCCCGCGTTCTCCGCTTGCTCAAGCAGGTGGCGAGCAAGCACAGCCAGCTATTCTGCAAAAATACTGCGACTACTACGGCCTCAATCTGGGCGGTAGCAAACTACCCGTCACCCATCATGCCGGTACGCTGACCAGCGGTGCTTCCACGTTAGTGGCTCAGTATTTTACAGTGCCGATGGACAGGCAAGTTGGCACAGCGGTCATTCTGCATGGCTACTTTGATCATACCGGCCTCTATGGCCACTTGATCAAGAATTGCCTGGAGCAGGGCTTGTCAGTGGTGTCGCTGGATTTGCCCGGCCATGGTTTGTCTACTGGCAAGCCCGCGAGTATTGCTTCATTTGCTCTTTATGGCGATGCCTTGATTGCGCTTCTCGAGCGAGTTGAAGATCAAGGCGTAGCCCATCCGTGGTTCGCTATTGGCCAGAGCACTGGGGCTGCCATATTGATGGACAGTGTGCTCAATCAGCGTCTGGTCGAGCAGTTCGCGTTTCGCTGCTTTATTTTATTGGCGCCACTGCTAAAACCCTATGGCTGGAACAAGGCACGAATATTGTTTCACAGTACCCGCCTGTTTCTGTCATCCACGCCACGGCGCTTTTCTGCTAACAGTCATGATCTGGAATTTCTTGAATTCCTGCGCGGGCAAGATGCCTTGCAATGCAAACGATTGCCGCGCGACTGGGTGCTGGCCATGCTGGACTATCAGGTACGCTTCGCACACGCTGAGGTTGGCAACGTCCCGATGCATATTATTCAGGGCACGGATGACAAGACTGTTGACTGGCAAAACAACATAGAAGAAATCACTGCAAAATTTCCGGGCTCGCTTAGTTATCTCGTGGCGGACGCCAAACATCATCTGGTCAACGAGTCGGCAGAGTTTCGCAATAAGGTTTTCGGGCTGGTAAACCAGATCATTGCCGACGGCCTCGAATAGAGGCCGCGAAGTTTGCTGGTGAGCTGTTAGAGGTTTCCAGAGGCTACTAAAGAAGTTGTTTGGAGTCTGTTGAAGGTGTGTGACCTAGAACAAGACGCGACAACGGATCGTGCCATTGACTTCATTCAGTTTGGACAGCGCCAGTTCACTGTATTGCTCATGGATATCCATGACCACATAGCCAACCTTTTCATTGGTTTGTAAATATTGTGCGCTGATATTGATGCCAATGTCTGAAAAGATTCTGTTGATCTCAGACAGTACACCTGGCACGTTCTCGTGAATGTGCAACAGGCGGTGGTGATCCGGATGTGAAGGTAGCGTAACCTCGGGAAAATTGACTGAGGTAAAAGTCGAACCGTTGTCGCTGTAACGCACGAGCTTCTCAGCAACTTCAACGCCGATGTTTTCCTGTGCTTCCATTGTGCTGCCGCCAACGTGCGGCGTGATGATGCAATTGTCATACTGGCGCAGCGGACTGACAAATTCTTCATCGTTGGACTTCGGCTCTACCGGGAAAACATCGATAGCGGCACCGGCGATGCTTTTCGCTTCCAGTGCTGCAGCCAATGCATCGATGTCGACAACAGTGCCGCGCGAGGCATTGATAAAAATGCCTTCCGGTTTCATCCAGCCTAGCTCTTTCGCGCCAATCATATTTCGGGTTTCATGGGTCTCAGGCACATGCAGGCTGACCACATCACATTCGCTCATCAGTTCCTGCAAGGAATCCAACTGCTCGGCATTACCCAGCGGCAGTTTGGTAACGACATCATAGAGATAGACTTTCATGCCCATCGATTCGGCCAATACGCTTAGCTGCGAGCCGATATTGCCGTAGCCGACGATGCCGAGTTTCTTGCCGCGCGCCTCGAAGGAGCCTTTGGCTGCTTTGTTCCAGATACCGCGGTGAGCCTGGGCATTTTTCTCAGGAATACCGCGGAGCAGCAAAATAGCCTGACCGATGACCAGTTCAGCAACGCTGCGGGTGTTGGAAAAGGGCGCATTAAATACCGGGATCCCGCGTGACAAGGCCGCCGTAAGATCAACCTGATTCGTGCCGATGCAGAAGCAGCCAACGGCCAGCAGTTTCTTCGCCTCGGCAAAGATCTCTTCGGTTAACTGTGTGCGCGAGCGAATGCCGATGAAGTGGGCATTGGCTACCTTGGCCTTAAGCTCGTCTTTATCCAGCGAGGATTTGATGTACTCAACGTTCTCGTATCCCGCCTTGGTCAGTGTTTCCAGAGCACTCTGGTGGACACCCTCCAGTAGCAGGAAACGGATTTTGTGTTTTTCAAAGGAAATATGTTCCATAGTGATCGTTAAGCCTGAATCAAATTAGTAGGTCGGTAGTTGGAGCCGGAAGGCGGGACTGATTCGGATCGCACTCTTTAAATTACAAATTACACTCGTTGGACTGCTCTCAATGCCTGCTGTCTGGCCACCGGGAGACCCTGACGGTGCTCCCAACGCAGGCGCATGGTAACATAATCTTACTGTGCAGTTTTTGACTGACGTTGAAGTTTTACATTTAGCAGGCATCCCCTGAGCGGCAAAGTTTACCGCCAAGGCAATTCTGACAACCGCATGGCACCCGGGTCAGCTGCCCGGAGCCAGCGTTCCGGCAACTTCTTCTGACAGGACAAACCAACTGTTCTACCTAACTGTTGTTTTTAGAAATCAGGATAGTCATGAGTACCGAAAAAATTATCGATTGGCTTGCCAGCATCGCCGGCCCCGAATGGGTCAAGACCGACAGCGACGACCTGCAACGCTATGGCCGCGACTGGACCCGGCAATACACGCCAGCCCCGGTTGCGATTGTCTTGCCAGCTTCGATAGAGGCTGTGCAGGCAATTGTGAAGCTGGCCAATGAACTGAAGTTCGCCCTGGTACCTTCGGGTGGCCGCACCGGCTTGAGCGGTGGTGCAGTTGCCGAAAACGGCGAAGTAGTTATTGCCTTCGATCGCATGAATCAAATTCTTGAGTTCAATGCGGCTGACCGCCAAGTGCGTTGTCAGCCAGGCGTGATCACTGAGCAACTACAGGAATTCGCCACAGAGAATAACCTTTACTATCCGGTCGATTTTGCATCAGCAGGGTCGAGTCAGTTAGGCGGCAATGTCGCCACTAATGCTGGTGGTATTAAAGTGATCCGCTATGGCATGACGCGTAACTGGGTAGCGGGAATGAAAGTGGTGACAGGCACGGGCGAACTTCTGGATCTCAATCGTGGTCTGGCAAAGAATGCCACGGGTTATGACTTTCGACATTTGTTTATTGGGTCAGAAGGCACCTTGGGATTAATTGTAGAGCTCACTATGAATCTGTGCAGCCCACCAACTGATCCGGTTGTGTTGCTACTCGGTGTAGAGAATATGGCGGACACCATGCCGATTCTGGAAACTTTCCAAAGCAAGTTGAGCTTGACCGCCTTCGAGTTTTTCTCGGACAAGGCAATGGCGCATGTGATTGCCGAAAAAGAATTGCCCAAGCCTTTTGAAACTGACACCGCATTCTATGCGCTGATTGAATTTGAAAATCGCTCGGAACAAGACATGGAGTCGGCCATGGAATTGTTCGAGCACTGCCTCGAACAAGGTTGGGTAGCAGATGGCACCATCAGCCAGAATATTGGTCAGGCGCAAAACCTGTGGCGGCTTCGCGAGGATATTTCCGAAACGATAGCCAAATTCACACCGTATAAAAATGATATCTCGGTGAAAGTCTCACAGGTTCCACAGTTTCTTGATGAGGTGGATGGCATTGTCTCGGACGCCTATCCTGATTTTGAGATTATCTGGTTTGGTCATATCGGTGATGGCAATGTGCACCTGAATATTCTCAAGCCGGACTCCTTGCCCGCTGAAGAATTCTTTAGCAAGTGCGGCAAGGTTTCCGATCTGGTGTTTAACGCGGTTAAACAGCATGGTGGCACAATATCGGCAGAGCACGGCGTCGGCTTGCTCAAAAAGCCCTATCTGCATTTTGCCAGGGACGCGGCTGAAATTGATTACATGAAAGCGGTGAAACGCGTGTTTGATCCCAACAATATCCTCAACCCGGGAAAGCTCATAGATTGTTAGCTCTGACACTGTTGCGGGGATTTCTGAGGCAAACTGTAAGAACTTTACGTCAAGCGACGACAAATATTGTTCGAATTGCCAAAATTGGCCTTTCCTTCTTGTTGAGGATAGGCGTACACTGACCACACGGTCGTTATGGGCCGTAGGGTTGCTATGGCTAGCAATTCCATTTTTTTTATTTTTATAGCACGAGAGTAATATGTCAGACTTAGTTGAAGGTACCGTTAAGTGGTTTAACGATGAGAAAGGTTTTGGTTTCATCGAGCAGGATGGTGGTAAGGATGTGTTTGTTCACTTCAGCGCCATCAACGGTTCCGGGCGTAGAAGCCTGCACGAAGGACAGAAAGTGACCATGGAAGTTACCCAGGGCCAAAAAGGCCCCCAAGCGGACAACGTCACTCCGCTGTAGTATTGGGCGGTAGTTTCTGGAGCCTCTAACGAGGCAGCTTTTCCAGATAGCTTTATTTCCTACTAGCGAGTCTCCGATTCCTGGCCGGCTATGAAGACAGTTTCGACTCGAAACTGTCTTATCCGGTCGGGTCTGGTTAACTTGATTAGTGAGTTCTGTGTTTCATTCTGTGATTAACCATCACAGATGATTCAGGGCTAATTTCGGGGTAAGTGAGTCTCGACGCCTGAGCTCGTGCCAAGAAATAGGCGATCTGCTGCGCGTTCGGCGAACAGTCCATTACAGACAACGCCGACGATCTGGTTCAATGCGTTTTCCAGTTTTCGTGGTTCCATGATCTGAAGATTGTGGACATCGATTATTTGGTTGCCATTGTCAGTGACACAACCTTCCCGCCAAACAGGATCCCCGCCGAGCTTTACAATTGCTCGTGCGACGTGACTGCGTGCCATGGGAATAACCTCTACTGGCAAGGGAAACTTGCCGAGCACATCTACCAGTTTGCTTTCATCCGCGATGCAGACGAATTCTTCCGCAACTGCCGCAATGATTTTCTCCCGCGTTAGCGCTGCACCGCCCCCTTTGATCAAATGTAGTTGCTGATTACTTTCATCGGCTCCGTCGACATAGACAGCTACCGGGCCAGCAGCATTCAGATCCATGACTTCAATGCCCACCGCACGCAAACGCGTTGCCGATTCTTCTGAACTGGCTACGGTGCCTCCGATGTCATTTTTGACGGCAGCTAACTCATCGATGAAGTAATTCGCCGTCGAGCCGGTGCCGACGCCAATAATAATTCCATCAGTGATCATTTCTTTTACGTAGTCGAAGGCAGCTTTGGCGACCGCCTTTTTCATGTCATCCTGATTCATAGCGTGTTCCTGGATTAAGTGCGTTGCTGGCCAAAAAGCTGGCCCATTCTGACGGTCTCGCCTGCCTTGATAGCATCGGCTAGCTCCATCGCGTCTTTGGCGAACAGCACGATGGCAGTGGAGCCCAGTTTAAAGCGGCCCATTTCCGTACCGGTAGCCAGCTGCGGTGCGGCTGGATCATCTGCGTAGGACACGGTGCGAAGCTGGCGAAAGCCCGGGCTTGGGCAAATCAACCCGGACCACACAGTTTCAATACTGGCGACAATCATGGCGCCAACCATGATGACGGCCATGGCGCCAGCCGGGGTATCGAACAGGCAAATCAGGCGCTCGTTGCGGGCAAACAAGTCTGGTACATGGGCGGTAGTAACCGGATTGACGGAGAACAGCCGGCCAGGCACATAGGTCATTTGCCGCAGGGTGCCACTTAGCGGCATGTGCACCCGGTGATAATCCTTGGGTGACAGGTACACGGTGGCAAAACTGCCATCATGAAACAGCTCGGCCATTGCTGGTGAATTACCCAACAAAGACAGCAGTGAGTAGTGTTTGCCCTTGGCCTGAAAAATCTGGTCATGCGCAATAGGACCGCTTTGACTGACACAACCATCGGCCGGGCAAACAATGGCGCCAGAGTCATGAGCGATCGGGCGGGCATCGGCCTTCAAGGCGCGCGTGAAGAAGTCATTGAAGGAGCTGAAGTGGCTTGGGTCCGAAATTGCCGATTCGCTCAGATCCACCTTGTAGCGTTTGATAAACCAACTAATCAGAGGCTTTTTGAAAAGCCGGCTGGCAGCGCAGGCCGCCACGGCCCGAGACAGGGCATGGTGTGGTAGCACATATTGAATCCAGACGAACAAGCGCCCCATAGTAGTTAAGCCTTACTGACCTGTAGAGACAGGTGTTGTGGGGTCATTGCCCCATTCTGACCATGAACCATCGTAGGCTCGAATGGGCAGATCCAGCAGTTTGCCGACCAGATAAGTCAGCCCCGAACGGTGATGAGTCTGACAGTGGGTGATGATGTGGCTGGCTTTGGTCAGGCCTTTGGCGGCCAGTTTGTGCGTTAATTGCGGCAGCGGCAACAAGCGCAGATCATTGTCATGGTCCATTAAATCGACCCAGTTGATATTCACAGCCCCTGGCACATGGCCATTGCGTAACGCAGTGACCTTTTTACCGGCAAATTCTTCCGGCGCCCTGGCATCCCATATGAGGGTCTGCTCGTCATCAATCGACGCAAGGACATCGGCCTTGTCGGCGGCGCAACTGCGATCGATTTGCGCGCGAAACTCACTGCGCTGTGCCAGATCCGGTTCTGCCGTCAATGGCAAGCCGAGTCGCTTCCAGGCCACGAGGCCGCCATCAAGATAGGAATAGCGCGGGTGACCAATGACATCAAGCGTCCAGATGAAGCGGCCGGCCCAACCGCCTCCTTCATCATCGTAGACCACCACATGACTGTTACTGTTCAGGCCAATGCGGCTGAACACTGCGCTAAGCTTTTCTTCACTGGGCAGACTGCCAACCGCGGGCTTGTCGCCGCTGACCAATTCTGCGGGTTCGACAAGAACTGAGCCGGGTATATGTCCGGCATTGAACACTTGCGCCTGAGCGACAATCACCAACAGGACATCATCATGTGCTGGTTGTTCGGCGAACGTTTCGGGTTGGAGTAATAAGGGTAATGCGTTGTGATTCATGGCGTTTTGCGTTGTGTGAATGCGGGTGAATTAAGCGTCGCTATTCTACTGTGTGCGATCGCTGATTGCTTGTACTAACCTGGCTAGCAGTGGCGATATCAGGCGCTTTCGAGGCTAGTAAGCATTTGCTGATAACTCTCCCAACGCTGCGGATTGATAGTGCCGGCCTCAGCTGCGGCGCGCAGAGCGCAGCCGGGTTCTTGCTGATGCGAACAGTTGCGAAACCGGCACTCGTCGGCCAGGTGCTTGAGTTCGATAAAACCTTGAGTCACCTGGTCGGCGTGCAGATTTTGTACGCGCAGTTCCCGGATACCAGGCGAGTCTATGACATCGCATTGGCGCAGGTGAAACAGGCGCGCAGTAGTCGTGGTGTGAGTGCCTTTCTGGCGCGCTGCAGAGAGATCGCCTACCGCCGCCAAATCTGCCTCACCCAGGCAATTGATCAGCGAGGATTTGCCCACGCCAGACTGACCAACCAGGACAGTGGTCTGGCCGTTTAATGCCGATTCCAGCGCCGCGATTCCAGTGCCGGATCCGGCACACACCGTGAATACCGGGTAACCCAGATCGGTATAAATCGACACTATATTGTCAATGTAATCGCGATTGTCGTCGTCGAGTAGATCAATTTTATTGAGGACCAGGGTGGGCGATAGGTCGAGACTCTCAATAGCCACCAGATAGCGGTCGATCAAATTCAAAAACGCCTGTGGGTACACGGCGAAGACCACCAGTACACGATCGACATTGGCGGCCACCAGCTTGGCACGGCCATTGACGTCAGGGCGGGTGAAGGCATTACTGCGCTGGGCGGCTGCGACGATGATGCCCTGCCCGCTCTCGGTTGCTTCCCAGAAAACCAGATCACCGGTCACCAGAGCTGGCAGATTGGCGCGTTGATAACAGAGCAAGAGTTCGCCGGCGGATTCGGGCACCAGAGACTCTACTTGCAGCTGCTGACCGAAATGACTGACAACTCTGCCGTTGCAGCTGTCGCTATTAACGATGTCGCCATCGGCATTGGCCAAGGCTTTTTGCTGTTGCTGGGCGATGCGTTGGCGCTGCTGTTGGGTGAGTTGTCGCTTGCTCATTACTGCAGAAGTTATCTGGCTGGGGGCTTAAGAGCGAATTATTGCATACTCGGGCCTGAGTAGCTTTGTTACAATCTCGACCTGACTGCAAGGAGGTGTGGCCGACATGGACAAGAATCTCAATCTAATCTGGCTTGACCTGGAAATGACCGGATTGATTCCCAATGAAGATCGCATCATCGAAATTGCCACCCTCGTGACTGACTCTGAGTTGAATATTATCGCCGAAGGACCGGTACTGGCTGTGCATCAGTCGGATGCCATGCTCGATGGCATGGATGACTGGAACCAGAAACACCATGGCCAGTCAGGTCTGATTGACCGAGTTAAGAAAAGTCAGACCAGTGAACGTGATGCGGAATTGCAAACACTGGAATTTCTGCAGCAACATACCAGTAAAAATTCTTCGCCGTTGTGCGGCAATAGCATCTGCCAGGATCGCCGGTTCATGGCGAATTACATGCCAGAGCTGGAAGACTATTTCCATTACCGCAATCTGGATGTCAGTTCAGTCAAGGAACTTGCGCGCCGCTGGAAGCCAGAGGTGTTGGAAGGTCTTACCAAGAAAGGGGCGCATCAGGCCATGGACGACATCAAGGATTCTATTGATGAATTGAAACACTATCGTCAGCATTTCTTCGTGGCCTGATCGAATGCCCTCTACTTGAGGAGTATAAGGTTAAAAGTTAGACCTGATGCTGTCTAAGTGCCCACTCAACATGTTCTCTTACCATCGCTGATGGATGGTCTTCAGCCGAGCGCAGAGCGCTTATCACGGCATTATTCGTGCTGGCATTGCCAAGCCCTATGGCGAGATTCCGCAGCCAACATTCATAACCGATGCGCCGAATCGCCGAACCCTGGGTTCGTTCGAGAAATTCACTTTCCGTCCACGCGAACAGTTCGATGAGTTCCGCTTCATCCAGTTGATGGCGCGGCGAGAAATCTTTTTCCACAGTGCGGTGCGTGAATTTGTTCCACGGGCAAATCAAATTACAATCGTCACAGCCGAATACCCGGTTGCCCATGGGCTTGCGGAATTCTTCCGGAATGCTGGTGCGTAATTCAATCGTCAGGTAGGAAATACAGCGGCGGGCATCCAGCTGATTGGCTCCGGCGAAGGCATTGGTTGGGCAGATATCAAGGCAAGCCTGACATGAGCCGCAGTGAGGTTCGGACGGCTCATCCACCGGTATTGGCATATCAGTAAAAAGCTCACCAAGAAAAAACCAGGAACCGGCCTTTTTATTGATGAGCATGGTGTTCTTGCCAATCCAGCCGAGACCGGATTTTTCGGCTAACGCGCGCTCCAGTACAGGGGCACTATCAACAAATGCCCGATAACCATGCTCGCCAACTTGCGCCTGAATTTTCTCTGCTAGTTGCTGCAAACGTTTGCGCATTAATTTGTGATAGTCCCGGCCCCGGGCATAGCGAGCGACATAAGCTTGTTGCGATCGTTGCAGAGGGTCTAAAGAATTTTCAGTACTCTCGGCATAATCCATGCGCACACAGATAACGCGCTGTGTGCCAGGGTGGAGTTTCTCAGGGTGGCAACGCAGATCCTGATTCTCTGCCATGTATTGCATATCACCATGAAATTGTTTGGCTAACCATTGTTGGTAGTCGGCCGCGTAGGCAGTGAGATCGACGTCGCAGACGGCTACCTGCTGAAAACCCAGTTCCTGTCCCCAGGACTGAATCCGGGTTTTTACCGCTTGCATATCGAGATCAGTCATAGCCACTGTGGTTACCAATTTTAGCTACCAATTATCACTACCAGTGCTCGCCACCCAAGCTAGCTGCTTGTACTAACAACGGAGTGTGGCCGCTAGAGGCGACAAAGAATTTCCGCGGCTTGTTCGAGCGTGGAATCGTCCTTACAAAAGCAAAAACGCAGAATGCGCGTATCAGGCGGAGTCTCGTAAAAAGGCGCCAGAGGAATAGCCGCTACACCTTTTTCCTGCGTGAGTTCATTGGCAAAGTCGACATCGGATTTGTCACTGATGGCACTGTAGTCGACTAGTTGAAAGTAGGTGCCTTTTGATGGGCTGAACGAGAAGCGTGAGTCGGCAAGCAAGGCGCAAAATTTATCACGCTTCTGCTGATAAAAATCCGGTAGTTCAATAGCATGTTCAGGACATTCATGCATGAAGTCGGCGATTGCGTATTGCAGGAAACTGTTTGTCGTAAAGGTGACAAACTGATGAATCTTGCGAAACTCCGCCGTCAATGCCGGCGGGGCAACACAGTAAGCCATCTTCCAGCCGGTGGCATGGTAAGTCTTACCGAATGATGAGACGACAAAACTGCGTGTGCGTAACTCCTCGTGGCCGATGACGCTGAGGTGTTTGAGTCCATCGAACACCATGTGCTCATATACTTCATCACTGAGCACATACATGTCGCGATCACGAGTCAGGCGAGCGAGCGAGTTCAGATCATCAGCATCAAGAATGGCCCCACAGGGGTTATGGGGGGAATTAATGATAATAAGTTTGGTGCGGTCGGTAATCGCTGCCGCGGCACGATCCCAGTCAATAGTGTAGTCGGGCAGCGCTAACGGTATATGTACGGCTTTGCCGCCGGCCAACTGGATGGCGGGTTCGTATGAATCATAGGCCGGGTCAAACACAATAACTTCATCGCCGGGTCCGACAACTGCCTGAATGGCGTCGAACAACGCCTCTGTGGCGCCACTGGTTACGGTGACTTCATTTTCAGAATCCGGGAAATAATCGTAGTGCGCATTGATCTTTTCTGCAATGCGCTGTCGTAGTAGGGGTACGCCAGCCATCGGTGGATATTGGTTCTTACTGGCATTGAGATAGTGCGTGACAAGTTCGCGCAGGCGTGGCGGGCAATCGAAATCCGGGAAGCCCTGAGAAAGATTGATTGCGCCATAATCCTGAGCCATCTTGGACATGACTGTAAAAATTGTTGTGCCAACGTGTGGTAATTTAGTGTGCAAATTGCAAGCTCCCGGGCGGGTCTATATGCTGCATTGACGAATTTTGTGGTACTTCAGTGCATTGTAACCGAATTTCGTCAGACGCTGCTGAGCAAGAAACAATTCTCTTAACATAAGTCAGAAGTCAGTTTGTTCACCGCGGCTTTGTTTAAAAGCTGCATGAGTTGAGAAAGGTGGCCAGCAGGAAAAGGTATGTCTGTGTCCAAGGAAATCATCAATCTAACATCCAGTCGTGGTGCGCTTAATAATGACAAGAGTGCAGTGCGCAATGCACTCCCACACTCGTTGCCCCTGCTCAACCTGAATGCTGGCCGCAGCGCCGTACTGAATTACTTCAAGAATACCTGGTCACTGACTGAGCAACTGTTCTCCGCACTGGTAAGCGACGAAGCCTATTTCGTGCGCCCCTACCACAAGACGCGCCATCCGCTGATTTTCTACTATGCTCATCCTGCCAGTCTTTATGTCAACAAACTATTGGTCAGCGGCATGATCAACAAGCCAGTGAACAAGGACTTTGAGCTGTTGTTCGAAACCGGCGTTGATGAGATGAACTGGGATGATCTGCACGAAGGCGAGCAGGATGTCTGGCCAGAGCTGGCGGCGGTGCGAGCCTACCGTCAGCAGGTCTATGAACTGGTTATTCAGTTGATAACGACACATCCGGCTCTGGACGAGCCAATCACACAGGACAGCCCCACATGGGCGTTTGCCATGGCGTTTGAGCATGAACGCATTCATCTGGAAACATCCAGCGTATTGATCCGCGAGTTACCGGCCGAATACGTCAAGCAGCCTGATGCCTGGCCAGCATTGCTTTCCCCTTTGCAGAAGCAAACGTATCAACCGGAGAAAGGCAAAGATTATCCTGTCAACGCCATGCGCGAATTGCCAGCAACCGAAGTAAGGCTTGGCAAACCTCGCGACTGGCCCAGTTTTGGCTGGGACAATGAATACGGTTCGGACACGCGTGAAGTTGCGCCTTTCAAGGCCAGCAAGTTCCTGATCAGTAATGGTGAGTTTTTGCAGTTCGTTAAAGAAGGCGGCTACGAAAACCAGGCCTACTGGACGTCGGATGGCTGGGCATGGCGGCAGTTTCGTAACGTGAAATGGCCAACCTTCTGGGTGCAAGATGGCCCTGCTGGTTCGCATCGCTATAAATTGCGCAGTACGATTGCCGAGGTACCCATGCAGTGGAGTTGGCCGGCGATCGTCAATTATTACGAAGCGAAAGCTTACTGCGCCTGGTTAACGGCCACGCAGGCTTCAGACCGACCCTACAGATTGTTAACCGAGGCCGAACATCATGCGATCCGCGAACCCAGCTTGCATGACGCAGTGGACTGGCATGCGGCTGACAACAATTGTCTGGCGCTGGATGCAGTCATGCATGATTGTCAGCCCAGTGCTGCCAATCACAATCTGAACTATGGTGCGGAAGCTGCGGTGAATGCACTGCCTGCCAATTCCCAGGGTTTCTACGACACTTTTGGTAATGTCTGGCAGTGGTGTGAAGACGCCTTCCATCCGCTTCCGGATTTTTCGATTCATGATTTTTATACCGACTTCAGCACTCCGTGTTTTGATGGCGCGCACCAAATGATTCTCGGTGGTTCGTTCATCAGTACTGGAGACGAGGCCAGCATCTGGTCGCGCTTTCACTTTCGCGCCCACTTTTTTCAACATGCAGGCTTTCGTATCGTGCAGGAATTAGGCAGTGCGGCGAAGAAGGGTGACAAATACGATACTGATGAAGTGCTCGATCAGTATCTGTTGTTCCATTGGGGAGATGAAGCACAACAGCGGGACCCAGAGCTGGCCAAACGCATTGAATTTCCGTCGGTGCTGAACCTGATTGATCGTACCGCAGATCTGGTGCGCCAATTTGTCAGTGATAAAGACAGTGTGTTGGACTTGGGTTGCGCCGTAGGCCGGGCGAGTTTTGAACTGGCCAGAGATTTCAATCGGGTGGTAGGGCTGGATTACAGTGCGGCATTCGTAAACGCGGCTGAAGCGCTGCGCCTGAACGGGCATTTGGATTATCAACGTTGGGAAACCGGCAACTACCGCACGCCAATGACAGCCAAAATTGACAAAGCAATCGATGTAAGCCGCTTGCAGTTTGTGCAGGGTGATGCAGCCAGCCTGAATGAGGTTGAGGAAGTTGGCGAGGGAGGACCCTTCTCCGCTGTACTGCTTAGCAACTTGCTTTGTCGATTAAGTAGCCCGCAGGATTGTCTGCGTCAGTTCACTCAATCTGATCGCTACTTGTTGCCCGGTGGCATACTGGTTATTGCTTCCCCGAATACCTGGATGGCCGACTACACACCAGAAGAGAAGTTTCTCGATGGTGCCGAAAATGCCGACACGTTAGCGCGTCTGCAAGAATGCTTGCCTGGCTTCACGCTATTACATGAAGAGGATTTGCCATTCATGATTCGCGAGCATCGCCGCAAGTATGAATACATCATCAGTCAGGTTTCGGTCTGGCGCAAAGGACCCGCGAACTGACCAGCCCTGTAACGCAAACGGGCTACCTTCTCTTCGAAAAGGTAGTCCGTGTCAGACGTCAATGTTGTCGATCCAGCGTAGTGTTTACTGCTCCAGCCACTGATTCAATTCAATGACATCTTGTGGTGTCAGTGTGCCGGTAACCTGCTTCAGAATCAGCGAATCAATAATATAGTTATAGCGTGCTTCAGCATACTGACGCAGGGCGCGATACAGATTTTCGCGAGCCCGCAGTACTTCAACAATATTACGTGTGCCTACTTCAGCGCCAAGTTCAGTGGCATCCAGTGCACTCTGTGCGGAGGTTATGGATTGGTCACGCTGAGCGATTACAAGTACGTCAGTATTGACTCGACGATAGGCATTGCGAATATTCTGTGTGAGCTGGCGCTTGGTAAGCTTCAGCGATTCTTGTGCAGCGATCACATTGTATTCGGCTGCGCGACGTCGTGAGCTGGTGGCTCCGCCGGTATAAAGAGGGATGGTGACACTCAATGTGAGTGACGTTCGATCACTGGCACCACCGCCAATCTGGATACCCTGACTAACGATCGGTGCTGTCACGTCATGGCCCCACTGGCCAGCCAGATCAACGGTCGGCAAATGATCCGCCTTGCGGGCTTTGAGATTTCTGCGTGTTGCCTGCAAGTTAAACTCAGCTGCGGCAATCGCCAGGCTGTTGTCTTCGGCTTGATCTTCCCACGCCTCGAGATTGCCATCGACTTCTTCAATGGGAAAGTCATCGCGCAGCGGATCAATATCCGGGTGCGCCATGCCAGTGATGGCTTCCAATGCCTCGTAGGCTGAACGCAATGCGTTTTGCTGCAAGATAGTGGTGTTGCGAGCCAGGTCATATGCAGCTTGGGCATCAAAGACATCGGTAATGGCAACCAGACCCACTTCTTCCCGTTGCTGGGTCTGTTCGAGAGAGCGCTGCGCGGCTTCCTCTTCCTGGACATTGGTATCCAATAGATCCTGGGCGCGCAGTACATCAAAGTAAGCTGCGGCAACGCGCATGATCAGGTCCTGTTCCTGGGCAGCCAGGTTAACAGCAGCAGCGCGGTCGCTGGCGCGGGCACTTTGCAGGTTGTACCAGTTAGCCAGATTCACAACGCTCTGGTTGAGGCTGACGCCCCAGCCATGGTTGTTAATACCCGGGCGGAAACTGTGTTCCGGCTGGAAGACGGAAACAGTTTCGCCAGTAGCCGGGTCGGTTCTTTCAATAAAGCTCGAATCTGTTGGTCCTGCGGTGATTCGCGAGGTACGACCACCCACGCCGAAAGTAGGCAGTAGTGAGGCGCGTGACTGAATCACGTTCTCGTGATTCGCACGATAAGTGGCTTCCGCCTGTTGCAGGGTGGGATCGTTGTCCAGCGCCAGCTGCAGGATCTCGAATAGATCATCACCATAGCTGATGGAGCTGAACAGGCTGCAGACAGTAAAAATACCAAGAGACTTCGCAATACGTCGCATCATTTATGGCCTTGTCAGAACTGAAATTGAGGAAAGGGATGTTCGTGCCGGATGCCGCAGGGGGAGCGGGCAGCAGGCGCGCAAAGCTGATCGGCATTCTACACAGTGTAACCAAAAGTGACAATTTTTCTGTTGTCGCTTCATCCCGTAATACTGAGGAGTTAGACGAGTAAATCCGGCAACTGGTTACAGTAAAGTTGAGGATTCCGGTATCGGCCAATTTCGAGCGCCGTCGATTTCGGGCATAATGAGACTAATTCATCGCTCTGCCTCTTCCCGGTCGATCAATTCCGGATACTAGATTTGGCCGCCATCCCGGCGAGTAGTTAACCCATGGGTGACGGCGACACAGGAATATTCAATGAACGCAAATTCTGAAGGCTTTTTGGACGAAATCGGTAATCTGGAGACAGGTTCAGGTAATGCCTACCCCAGTTCCCGCAAGGTTTATGTGCCCGGCAGTCGGCCGGATATTCAGGTGCCTATGCGCGAGATATTGCTGACCGCCACGCAAACCGAGCACGGTGTCGAAGAAAATCCACCCTTGCGCGTGTATGACACCTCTGGAGCCTACGCGGACCCGGATGTCGAGATCGACTTGCGTCAGGGTCTGCCAGCCATTCGGGAACCGTGGATCGAAGAACGCGGTGATACCCAATTACTGTCCGGCGCGACTTCAACTTTTGGTCAGGCGCGTCAAGCTGATGCCCAGACAGCGCATTTACGATTTGAACACATACGTCAGCCGCGTCGCGCCAAAGCCGGCGCCAACGTCACCCAACTGCACTACGCACGCCAGGGCATAGTGACTCCGGAAATGGAGTACATCGCCATTCGTGAGAACCTGGCGCGGCAGCAATCCAGCGAAGAAGCGCAGCTGTCCATGCAGCACAAGGGCAATGATTTTGGCGCCTCGATTCCCGCAGTGATTACGCCGGAATTTGTGCGTGACGAAATCGCTCGGGGCCGCGCCATTATTCCGGCCAACATCAATCACCCGGAAATCGAGCCGATGATTATCGGCCGCAACTTTCTGGTGAAAGTGAATGCCAATATTGGTAATTCCGCAGTCACCTCTTCTATTCAGGAAGAAGTCGAAAAACTGACCTGGTCTGCCCTGTGGGGTGCCGATACGGTAATGGACCTGTCGACAGGCAAGAACATCCATGAAACGCGCGAGTGGATTATTCGCAATTCCATGGTGCCAATCGGTACGGTACCTATTTACCAAGCGCTGGAGAAAGTCGACGGCGTGGCGGAAGACCTGAACTGGGAAATCTATCGCGATACGCTGATTGAACAAGCCGAACAGGGCGTGGATTATTTCACCATTCATGCGGGTGTGTTGTTGCGCTATGTACCAATGACAGCCAAGCGGGTTACTGGCATCGTCTCACGCGGTGGTTCCATCATGGCCAAGTGGTGTCTGGCCCACCATAAGGAAAATTTCCTCTACACGCATTTCGAAGATATCTGCGAAATCATGAAGGCCTATGATGTGTCTTTCTCATTGGGCGATGGTTTGCGTCCTGGGTCTATTGCAGACGCCAATGACGAGGCGCAGTTTGGCGAGCTCGAAACATTGGGTGAATTGACCAAGATTGCCTGGAAACACGACATTCAAACCATGATCGAAGGTCCTGGCCATGTGCCCATGCACATGATCAAGGAGAACATGGAGAAGCAGCTAGAAGTGTGTGACGAGGCGCCTTTCTATACACTTGGGCCACTAACTACCGACATCGCACCGGGCTATGACCATATAACCTCGGGCATCGGTGCGGCAATGATTGGCTGGTTCGGCTGTGCCATGCTTTGCTATGTCACGCCCAAGGAACACCTTGGCTTGCCGAACAAACAAGATGTCAAAGATGGTTTGATGGCCTATAAGATCGCTGCTCATGCCGCTGACTTGGCCAAGGGCCATCCGGGTGCGCAACTAAGAGATAACGCGATTTCCAAAGCGCGGTTTGAATTCCGCTGGGAAGATCAGTTCAATCTCGGGCTGGATCCAGTCACGGCAAGATCCTATCACGATGAGACCTTGCCCAAGGAATCAGGCAAGGTGGCGCATTTTTGTTCCATGTGCGGACCCAAGTTCTGCTCGATGAAAATCTCGCAGGAAGTCCGCGATTACGCCGCCAAGAAAGAACTGGCTGATGTCGATGCAGCGTTAAAAACCGGCATGGATGAAATGGCGGAAGAATATAACCAGCAGGGCCGCAAGCTCTATCACAAAGTCTGAATAGAGCCGTGCCTGATTATCTGCTAGCGACGGTTAATAAACGTCGCTAGCTAGATAATCTGCCATTGCTTGCAGACATGAGTGCGCCAGCGTTTTGCAACGCTGTGTTGACCAGCCGTAAACCGGGTCAGGTGTCGCAGTTGTATCCTTGAAAGGCATTTCCAGCGTCATGGCAAGACAGCTATGCAAATGGGCGGTCTGGGCTGTGCTCATAGTCAAATTGGCGGTGCCGCGAGGTTTGGGTGGATAGCCCTTCTCGGTCTGGAAATCCGGGTTCAACTCGGCAAGCCTGCCACGATAAAAATCCAGCCGCGCCTGATCTTGCTCACTCCAGTTTGCTAATCCTTCTGTGCCGGCAATGAAACAATAGGGCAATGACTCATCGCCATGCACGTCGAGGAAAAAATCCACGCCGGTTGCCAACATCGCTTGTTTGACCAAATAGACTTCTGGCGAGGCCTTCATGCTGGGTGATTCCCATTCCCGGTTCAGATTGCGCCCGGCGGCGTTGGTCCGCAAATGGCCGCGTCTGCTGCCATCGGGATTCATGTTGGCTACCAGATAAATTTCATTGTCCCGCAGTAGCTGTTGGCTTAGTGGGTCTTCGGGGTCGAGCAGCTTTTCGATACAACCTTCCATCCACCACTGTGCCATAGACTCGCCCGGATGCTGTCTGGCGATGATCCAGCAACGGCGTTTGGCACTACTACTGGCAGCAGTCAGTTTGAGCAAATCCAGATCCTGCCCGTCGAGTGTGGCGCCGAGGTTTTGATGCGAGCACATCGGTGACTGCAAGGCACGGGCAATCAAGTCGTGATGCCGCTCCATGGAATAGGGGATGAAATAGGCGAAATACACCGAATCCTGCTCCGGTGTAACGGCGATGCTGAGTTCACCGCCGTTCAGCGAAGTATCGTGTCGGCGCCATTCCTGGCGGTCATAGGAGACCAGGACGCGGTAGTTTCTAAAGCCGTCAGGATAGGCGGCTCCGGCGGCGTTGGTGATAGTCAGTCGACAGGGCAGGCCTTTGGCGCCGGTCAGGCGAAAGTGAAACCACTGGTAGAACCCGGATTGCTCGTCGCGGCGAATCTGTAGTCGGATATCGTCGTGGCGACTGGCGTCGATGACTTCAATATTACCCGAATCGAATTCCTGACTGATCTGCACGTAACCTCCTTGTGTCATGCCCAGCGATAAAGCTGAGCAGAAGTATGACTTTGCTGAACACTATTTGCTATTATTGCCGCCCTTTTTTTCACCGAACGCTGTGACAAGCGGAGATGAACCATGTCGGCAGGTACTGACAATCTTAACATCGCGTCCAATGAGGCGCTGCTTACCCCGAATCAACTGAAGGCGGAACTGCCGCTGGAAGGATCTGCTCTGGATGCTGTTCAGGCATCTCGTCAGACAATCTATGACATTCTGGACCGTAAGGACCCACGTTTGTTTGTCGTGGTTGGCCCTTGCTCGATCCACGATACAGAAGCGGCGCTGGATTATGCCCGCCGTCTGAAGGCGCTGGCCGACAAGGTAGCAGATACCATCTATATCGTGATGCGGGTGTATTTTGAGAAGCCACGTACCTCTATTGGCTGGAAAGGCCTGATCAATGATCCGTATCTGGATGATTCCTTCAAGATCGAGGAAGGTCTGCGTAAGGGTCGTCGTCTGCTGTTGGATATCGTCAACATTGGCCTGCCAACGTCGACCGAAGCACTGGATCCAATCTCGCCACAATACCTACAGGACATCATTGCCTGGTCGGCCATTGGCGCTCGCACGACCGAATCCCAGACGCACCGCGAAATGTCATCTGGCTTGTCCTCAGCGGTGGGCTTCAAGAATGGCACCGACGGTGGTTTGACTGTGGCTGTGAATGCCATGCAGTCTGTATCGAGCCCGCACCGTTTTCTGGGCATTAACTCGGAAGGTCAGGTTTCAGTGGTGACGACTCGTGGCAACCCTTACGCGCATGTCGTGCTGCGTGGTGGTAGCAATGGCCCGAATTATGATTCGGTGCACATCACACAGTGCGAACAAGCCTTGGCCGCTGGCAAGGTCAGCAGCAACATCGTGGTTGATTGCAGCCATGCCAATTCCAATAAAGACCCGGATATGCAGCCGCTGGTGCTAAAGGACATTACCCATCAGATTCTGGAAGGTAATCAATCTATCATCGGTGCCATGCTGGAGAGCCACATCAACAAAGGCAACCAGTCCATCCCTGCGGACTTGTCGCAATTGCAATATGGCGTGTCCGTCACTGATGCTTGTATGAATTGGGAGTCGACAGAAGCGGCGTTGCTGGAGATGGCAGACAAACTGCGCGACGTTTTACCAACTCGAAGCAAGCCTGACTAAACAAGTCAGAGACTAAATCAAGCGACTAGAAGCCGGAACCGGGCTGGGATAGAAACTCCAGCTCTTCCGGTGTGGATTTGCGCCGTAGTATCTCATTACGGTGTGGGTACCGACCGAAGCGGTCGATGATTACTTTGTGTTTCACCTCAAAATTGTAATTCTCTTCCAAGCCTGGCTGATCAAACAAGTATAGAGCGATCTCGTGAATCTCTGCCGATTCGCTGTGCATGAATGGCATGTACAGAAAAGCGCGGTAGCCGGGGTCCAATTCGACATCCTGTTTGCGTCTAACCGCTTCCTGGGCCAGCACGAGTGCCAGCGTATCCTGAGCGAAAGCGCGGGGGCTGTCGCGGTACATATTGCGCGAGAACTGATCAAGTACAATAATTTCCGCCAACGCGTCCAGCGGATGATCGCGCCAGGTATACAACAGGCCACTGCGAGCGAGCTTGTGAACCTTGCGGAAGCGCTCGTTAATCATCCGGTCGAATTCCGGGTCTTTCTTGAAACGTTGCGCCGGCGAGATTTCTTCAAACCAGAAACGGATGATGTCTTTGGGGGAGTCTTTAGTCGTCATGGGCATTGGGTAATCGTTTTACAGGCTATCGACTGGCTGGCGGAAATTCTTGAAGAAGTAGCAATAGTTTATCTGCCAGGTTGGCCCAAAGTGAACCAATAAAAAAGGCCCCGAAGGGCCTTGTGCACTAGTTGAGAATGAAGGGAATAATTGCCTGCTACCGTGGGGAATGTCAGCAGCAGGCAAGCTTGAGATCAGGCATGTAATGCCTGAACGACGGACAACGTTTCCTGCTCACGTCGGCCAAGAGTTATCCATTTCTGGACAAATGGATTGTCTAACAGGGTCTGCATGTAGGTATTAGCGTCTTTACTTAGCTCGGCGCCATAGCCTTCAAAGCAGGCAGCCACCGGTGCGAACATACAATCGGCGATCGAGAAGCGACCGAACAGATAGTTACCATTGTCACCGTATCGGCGTCGACAGCAACTCCAGATCGCATCGATGCGCGCAATTTCGTCCGCCAGTTTATTGGAAGGCTTTAGTTTATAAGAGGCCTTGCAGTTCATTGGCCATTCCGCTTTCAGAACCGGGAACTCAGAATGCATCTCGGCGCTGACCGCACGCGCGGTCGCTTTACGCTTGGGGTTGGTCGGCCAGCCGGAGCCGCCGAGCACAACCTCGGATATGTATTCACAAATTGCCATTGAGTCCCAGATTGTTATCTCATTGTGGAGCAACACAGGAACTTTTAATGACGGCGAATAGGGGCCAAGCTTCTCAGCCGTGTTGTCCTGGTAGAGCTCGATTTCGATTTCCTCAAAATCGACGTCATACATTTTCAACAGTAGCCAGGGAACCATAGACCATGAGGAATAGTTTTTATTGCCAATGACAAGTCTAATATCTTTCATTTACTTATCTCCGAATCCAGGATGTAACGGTCATTCGCTTTCAGGGTTTTGAGTCAGCATTTGCTGACTGGTATCGCGTAGTCGAACATTGACGCGACGGTCAAAGAAATCTGTTTCAAGAGTTTGCTGCTCATGCAGTGGCTGACTCTCGCCATAAGCCACTGTTGTGATCGCCGAGTTTTGCACTCCCATTGAGTTAAAGTAGGACTTGATGGCGCTGCTGCGGGCTCTGGACAGCTCCAGGTTTTTCTGGGCATCGCCAGTGCGATCAGCGTAGCCGGTAATCTCAACGCGCGCGTTTGGCATGTCTTTGGCGACTTTCACCAGATACTGCAGTTGCTCTTCGTATTGCGCTTCTATCGTGCTGGAGCCGCTGCGGAAATGGACACTAAGTGCGGTTTCCTGAACGGGGGCGCTGGTCGGCTGATTCGGCAAATAGGCCGGAATCGTCCGGGCGGAATTGTTGCGTAGTTCATTCAGCTGTTGTTGCGCCAGTTGATAGCGAGTACGCATCGCGTCTTCATTTTGTTTGGCGCGCTTGGATTCCAGCTGCGCGGCATACAGGTCGGCTTGCATATCGCCTATATCTTTACGGGCACGAAAGCCGTCGCCAGTCAGCGCACCGATGGCCGCGCCGACGATAGCACCCGGAGGGCCGCCTGCGAGTCCTCCGACAAGGGCGCCGCTGAAGAAGCCAGTAGTCTCTTCGACTGAGGCAGGGTTGTTGTAGTTTGCGAGCTCTGTATCAGCGAAGACAGAACCGGCGGACAGGCTGAGAAGTAAAACGAGAGGCAATTTCTTGGTCATGGGATTGGTCCTGTAAAACATCGTTGTTGGTTGGCATCGTGCCGGTTTAAGGGTTCTGGTACTTGAGGCTGGAGGCTTCTGTCCCCATCTGGTACCGATAGCAGTCATTAAACAAGATGTTTATTGCTTGCAGGGGCAAGCATTGCGGCGATGTGATGATTAAATATGGCAGAATCATGGCAATTAACCTGTGATTAAAACCATTCCTCTCCGAAATCAGACAAATACCGTATAGTTCCGCTAAGCTCTTAATTAATCGGGAAAAGTTGGTGCAAGTTATGGGTCGAAGAATTGCGATCGTCGAGGATGAAGCGGCGATCAGGGAAAATTATGCCGATGTGCTGCGCAAGCAGGGCTATGAGGTGCAGACTTACGCCAATCGCAAGGATGCCATGTCCGCTTTTGATATCCGGTTGCCCAACCTGGCTATCATAGACATAGGGCTGGAAAACGAAATCGATGGCGGCTTTACCTTGTGTCAGGCGCTGCGCTCGCTGTCCGATACGCTGCCTATTATTTTTCTAACGGCGCGTGACAATGATTTCGATACCGTGAGTGGATTGCGTATGGGCGCGGATGACTATCTGACCAAAGATATTTCTCTTCCCCATCTGACTGCACGTATTGCTGCACTGTTTCGCCGCCTCGATGTAATAGATCAGCCGCCGTCGCCTGAGAGCTTGCTACAGCGTGGCAAACTGACGCTGGATATCGGCCGTCTGACCGTGCAATGGCAGAGCGAGCCGGTACCATTGACTGTCACAGAATTCTGGATGGTGCATGCATTGGCGAAATATCCGGGGCACGTAAAAAGCCGTCAGATACTGATGCAGGAATCAAAAATCTTTGTTGACGGCAGCACGATCACTTCACACATCAAGCGTATTCGTAAAAAATTCATGCAATCAGATCCGGAGTTCGATTGCATCGAAACCGTTTACGGAATGGGTTATCGCTGGAATATAGAACCGGCAGTACCGAGTTAATGACTTTCGTTGCCGCCTCGGCAGTTTTTGACAATGACGCCTTGAAATGAACCTTCTATTCAAAAATCCATTTGGCATCCGCTTCAAGCTGGTCTTTCTGTCCAGCTTCTTGCTTGTCGTGCCGTGGCTGGGTTACCAGTACATACTGGAGATGGAAGAGTATTTGCGCCGCGGGCAGGAGCAAACTGTATTGGGTACTGCGCAGGCGCTCGCCACGGCGCTTAACGAACGCCCTGAACTGTTTAATGAAGGCAGCTACAGTCCCGCGCGGCGTTCCGAGGACCTGTACGTCTACCCCATCTTTTCTCCGCTTTCACTGGATGATGGTTCGCTGGTGGATTGGCGCGAGTATCAACAGTATGAAGTGAATTACGATAATCGCGATTACATGACTACTTCGCTGAACCCTTCGCGGATGTACGATCAGGAAGGCACGCTCAGCTACAAGAATATGGTGGGTGAGTACAACGGTTCCTTGTATGCCTATTTCAAGGTGCGCGATGACAAGATTGTCTATCGCAGCCGCGATGCTCTTAGTGTACACCGTAGCGACTTTTTGTTGTTATCCATGTTGTCGCCTGAAGGCAGTGGCATCGATCGCTATGTGATTGCGCCACATGAACCCGAGTTTCTCTATCCCTACAAAGTGCGCTCTGATTTTACCGATCCGGTTTATGAAGACCGCATCAGTGGTCAATGGTATGAAACTGAAAACGGATACGAAGTTGAACTGCGCATCCCGATGGAGATGTTGGGCGATCGCCTTGGCTTCGCAATTTTCGATGTAGATGATCCTCGTACCCGCAACATTCACTCTGTGGTGACGACGTCCGATATTAACGACAAAGAGCGGCTGGGTTCGCTACGTTTGCCAACGCCGGAGATCGATCGCATCGTCGCCGGCATGGGCCATAATAATTCCCGCATTCAAGTGGTCGATCGCAGTGGTCGTGTCTTGTTATCTGTCGGCGATATTCAGACTGCCACGGGACTACAGCCCACGACACCGGCTGCCGATGAGCCGGTTAACAAGTACTGGCTATACTTGCAGGACAAGATTCTCAATCCGCTGTACTACCAGATTCTTACCAAGCCCAGTAGCGACTTTATTGATGATCTCTATTCCGGCGTGACGCGAGACGGCGCACACATAGATTCAGCTCTTGATGGCACTCCGCTGACTCAGTACCGCACTCTGTCTGGTACCGAAACACGCTTGCTCGAGGCGGCGCATCCTATACTTGCCAACGGCGAGATATTGGGTGCGGTGGTGGTGGATCAGAACATGAATGGTCTGCGTACCTTCCGTAATCAGGCCTTGGAGTCGTTGTTCAATACCCTGCTGGCCTTGCTGTTGTTGATTGTCTTTGGGCTGTTCTTCTTTGCATCCAGAATTTCATCGCGCATTCGTGGTTTACGAAATCAGGCAGAGAGCATCATCGATGAAAGCGGGCGCATTCAGAATTCCATTGTTCCCACGCGTAATTCCGATGAGATTGGCGACCTGTCGCGCAGTTTTTCGAATATTGTCGAGCGGCTGACTCAGTACACGAGTTATCTGGAGAACATGTCATCAAGACTGTCCCATGAGTTGCGAACACCGGTCACCGTGGTGCGTTCGTCATTGGAAAATCTGAGTATGATGGAGAGCAACAAAGAATCTCTGGTGTATTTGGAGCGTGCAGAAGAAGGCATTAGCCGCTTGAATTTGATCCTGACCAATATGAGTGAGGCAACGCGTCTGGAACAAATGCTACAGACCTCGGAAAAAGAAAAGATCGATTTGTGCAAGGTGCTCGATGGTTGCGTGGAAGGCTATAAACTGGCCTATCCCGACATCTTTTTCGTATCTGATCTCCATAACCAGCCTATTAATGTCAACGGGGTACCGGAATACATTGCACAATTGCTGGACAAGCTAATCGCCAATGCTGTGGAGTTCACCTATGATGGTCAGCCAATCAAGATCTATTGCCGACCGCTACGTGATCACGCTGTCATCAAGGTCGCCAACTCGGGGCCGTATTTGCCCGAGGAAATGAAGGATCGCCTGTTTGATTCGATGATCTCCGTACGCCCACAGGAGAAACAGAAACAACCACACCTTGGCATGGGGTTGCATATCGCTCGCTTGATTACTGATTTCCACGGTGGCCAGATTCGTGCCGACAATCGCACTGACCGGGAAGGTGTTGTGGTGACGGTGGTTATTCCGCTGTTCTACAAGTAGTTACTCACTGGCAATCTTGCATGGCGACGCAAGGATCTAATCGTCGCCGGTATACCACTCATTTTCATATTTCTTCACAACTGGAGATTCAGTAGACCAGGCATGGCAGGTGTCAAGAATCTGTGGCCGCTGACTCTTCTTGTCGCTGCCGTCTTTACCACCACTGGCCGCTTTGCGATGCTGTTTGAGAATGGGCCAGATTGTTTGCATGGCCACTGTAGCCATTGGAAATAACAGTTCAGTCAAATGAGTGCAGCCTTCAGTGCCACCGACTTTCTGGCGAATAGCTTTGCGCCAACCGGCACCCATGCGAATGCCAACCAGTGCTTTGTAATTTGGCGCAATATTCGGGCACATGGCAAAAGGACTGTTGTCAGTGACAGCAATGACATCACGAATCTCAAAATTATTATCGATGGTCACCCGTAACAACATTTCATGGAGTGGTTCACCCACAGCCACTTCGCCTCGCCAGTCATTGTTAAAGGCATAGGACTTGGTATCGGTCATGTGTGCTTCGATATCCCACATTCCGTCTTCGCGCTGGAATCCGCGATAATCAATTGCGCGGGTGTGCAGGTGTTTGCGAGGCACTGCTTCAGGCAATGGCATGGCATCTCCGAAAATAAATCAAGAGTAAAACCGGGTGGTTATGAAAACATCATCGGGCGTTCCTTGCCGACAATGGCTGTTCGATCAGGGATTATAACGTATGGCTAATGGCGGTGTCTCTGCACCGACAATTGGGGCATAATTAACACAGCTGTATTTTGGAGATTTTACTATGACAGTAGCAAGCGCAAGACATATTTTGGTGGACACGGAAGAAGAGTGTCTGCAACTCAAGGAACGCATCGACGGCGGTGAAGATTTCGCCGATGTCGCCAAGGCGCATTCCAACTGCCCATCCAAGGCGCAGGGTGGAGATCTCGGCCAGTTTGGTCCGGGTATGATGGTAAAAGAGTTCGACAAGGTCGTGTTCAGCGCCGACGTAAACACGCTGCAGGGCCCGGTAAAAACCCAGTTTGGCTATCATTTGCTGGAAGTCACCAGCCGGAGCTAATCCGCATGTGCAGCCATGCCCACGCCAGTAACCGACGGCCGTTTTCCCTTGCTCTTTTGGGGAGACGGCAGTCACTCATATCGCAATTACCTGCCGGCATTGGCTGCAATCTTACAATCATCGCGCGCAATGATAGTGATTGCCTGCAAATCGGTGCAGAAGCCGGGTTATTGTTGCGCCTATCGCCAAGTTTTTTAGTCTGAATGAGTTCCGGGTCTGATCAATTCACAGCGCAGGATGTGGAAATATTGTCCTCTGAGACCTGCCACAAGGGTTGGTTGCGGCTGGACAAATTACGCCTCAGGCATAAATTGTTTGCAGGTGGCTGGAGCGAGCCCATGGATCGGGAAGTCTTGCTCAAAGATCATGCCGTGGGCGTGCTGCTATTTGACCCCGATCGCGATGCCATAGTGATGGTGCGCCAGTTTCGCGTCGGTGTATTGCATGAGCCTGGTTCACCCTGGCTGCTGGAGTTAGTGGCTGGCTTGATTGATACGGCTGAATCGGCCGAAGCAGTAGCGCATCGTGAATCCCTGGAGGAAGCCAATATCGAGCCCGTGGATTTGCTGCGAATTTGTGACTATTACAATAGTCCGGGGGCAAGCAACGAAAATGTCACGTTATATTGTGGCCGAGTCGACAGTAGCACAGCTGGCGGCGTGTTTGGCCTTGCGCACGAGCATGAGGACATCGAAGTTGTGATACTGTCCTATGAGGAAGCCATGGCCGGTTTGCAAGCCGGATCTATCAACAATGCAATGTCCATTATTGCCTTGCAGTGGCTGGCACTTAACAAGGCGGATCTGCAGAAGCGCTGGTCCTGAGCGACTCTGACAAAAACTCGCAAATTCAGCCTATTTGGTTACAATGAGTAGTCGAGTATTGAATGCAGCTTGGCTGCATCTACAGCAATACTGACCGATTGTAGTGCAGCACACCGTATTTTGAGACACCAAACAGAATTCAGCAGTGCCTATCCCGAATTTGGTAGCTGTAGGATAACCTGAAGTGTCCGATGTTGATTAAGCAATCGCCAGATTGCGAACACAATGAATGAAGCCGCGCACGTTTTATAATGAACGAGCCGGAAAATCGAGGTAGAAATCGGAATCATGGCGAAGAAGAATTACAGTGTGGATCTCATTAAACAGATGGCCGAATGTGATGCCAATTACATTCGCATTCTGAAGTTGGTTCCGCAGCTGAGTGCCTACCGCGACTGTTCCTTTGCCGAACTTGATCTGAGCAATGAGATTTTTGAATCCCCGATTGGTGATCAACTCAGTGATCTAAGCAAAGAGCCAGAGAAAATGCTCGAAGGTTTGCGCAAGGAATTTTATATCGCAGACCTTGATGATGGTGGTGAGAAAGTCACAGTCGCTATCAGAGTGCTCGAAGCGTTCAAATATACGTCAACACTTGAGATTGTGCAGCGCCCTGAATTCAAGAAATGGATGACAAACCCCTCTATGCTGGTTCGGGTCTATCATGACGCCAACACGGCAGAGGTCGTCTCTTACCAGGGGCACCGTCATCTCAAAGCTCGTTATACACGCCCGAATCCTCAGATGTATCAGCCTGATGAGAAAATGCAGGTCAACAGGTTTCTGGGTGAATGGCTGACACATTGCCTCGAGGTGGGTCGAAGTCTGACTGCGCCAAATCTCGTTTACAGTCACTGAGACCGTGTCCATCAATCATGACCTTGCTGACTACACAAGATCCCATTCGGCTGGTTCAAATTACTGATACGCATCTTTACGGTAATGCCTCTGGCACCCTGCTAAAGATGAATACGCAGCAAAGCCTGGAACAAGTAGTAAAACTGTTACAGGCTAATCAACCACAGTTGGATTTCATTTTGGCCACTGGCGATATTGCGCAGGATGGTTCGAAGGATGCCTATGAGTATTTCCTGGAAAAAATGCAAGAGCTTGATACGCCACTTACCTGGGTTCCTGGTAATCACGATAATGCACAATTAATGGATTCAGTTAGTAGTGAATCCAGTGTCGCTGATACCTCAGTTGCCGATAAGAAAGTGCAAATTAATAACTGGCTTATTGTTTTTCTCAACAGTAGTGTGGCAGGCCAGGTGCATGGGCGGATTGACAAGAACGAGTATGATTTTCTGAATGAGTGTCTGAGCGTGGCGGACAGTGACGCTTCGGTCGACCATTGCCTGCTGTGTCTACACCATAATCCTGTCAAAGGTAATGCTGATTGGATGCGGGACATTGGCCTTCAAGATGGTGATCGGTTTTTTGAAACGGTTGGTCAATACCCCAAGGTGAAATGCGTTGTCTATGGTCATGTGCATCAGGAACTGGATTTCGATCACCGTGGAATTCGCTGTATCTGCACACCCTCTACCTGTATCCAGTTCAAACCCGATGTTGCCCACTTCACATTGGATGAGACCAAGCCCGGTTATCGGTCTATGGAATTGTTCAGTAACGGCGAGATCAAGACAGAAGTGCACCGTATTGCCAGCGACCTGAGTGCGGACATGGATAGCACTGGTTATTGATGTCGGACGCACTACTTATTGTTTATCTGCATGGATTTCTGAGTTCCCCCCAGTCCAAAAAAGCCCGCCAGACTCTCGCCTATGCTACGTCACTGGGATTGGCTGACAATCTGTTTATACCGCAATTGGATAGCAGTCCACTGGCGACCATCAATACGTTGCAGAAGCGCGTGGCCGGTCATGATAAACTGGCGTTTATTGGCAGTTCGCTGGGCGGTTTTTATGCAAGCTGTATGGCCGAACATTGTCGGGCCCCGGCAGTTTTAATCAATCCGGCGGTGCGCCCCCACGATTACTGGCAGCAATACGTGGGCGAGCACCGTAATTACCATTCGGATACGCTCCACTCGGTGACGCCGGAACACGTGCGGGAACTTGCAGAATTGGCACCGACTGAGATCGGACAGCCTGAAAACTATCAGGTTTATCTGCAAAAGCACGATGAGGTGCTGGACTATCGTCGCGCGCTATCGCTTTACGGCGAGTCACACTGTATTGTCCATGAAGACGGCGACCACAGTTTCGAAAATTTTCACCTTGAACTGCCGCAAGCGATACAATTCCTACTATCAAGAATTGGCGGTTCTGTGCGATAAAATACTATCCAGCAGACGTCACACATTAACCTCGTAGTAAGTACCCCATGAGCAATAATTACAACGCCGATGCGATTGAAGTGTTAACCGGGCTAGACCCGGTTCGCAAGCGCCCCGGCATGTACACAGATACAACACGCCCCAACCACCTGATCCAGGAAGTCATCGACAACAGCGTCGATGAAGCCCTTGCCGGTCATGCCAGCACCCTGACACTCGACTTGAATAAAGACGGGACCATCGAAGTTAGTGACGATGGCCGTGGCATGCCGGTCGATAAACACAAAGGTGAAAAAGTCAGCGGTGTGGAGCTGATTCTCACCCGATTACACGCCGGAGGTAAGTTCTCCAACAAGAACTATCAGTATTCTGGTGGCTTGCATGGCGTCGGTGTTTCCGTGGTCAACGCGCTCTCCAAGCAATTGGAGGTGACGGTCAAACGGGATGGCAAAGTCCACCACATGTCGTTCAAGGATGGCAACAAGGCGACTGAGCTGAAAGTCATCGACAAGGTTGGGCAACGCAATACCGGCACCACAGTGAAGTTTTTGCCGGATGAGAAATACTTCGATTCTGCGAAAATTTCCATTCCCAAGCTCAAGCACGTCCTGCGCGCCAAAGCCGTTCTGTGTTCCGGCTTGCGAGTCATTTTTAATGACAATACCGTCAGCAAGGACAAGTCCCAAAGTGACGAGTGGTGTTACCAGGAAGGTCTGACCGACTACCTGATTCAGGCCACAGAAGGCTTCGAAACCCTGCCCAAGGAACCGTTCGTGGGTTCGGTGCAAGGTAACGACGAGGCGGCGGACTGGGCTGTGCAGTGGCTCCCCGAGGGCGGTGAGATCACGGGTGAAAGCTATGTGAACCTTATCCCTACCCCGCTGGGTGGCACCCACGTCAGTGGTCTGCGCACCGGCTTGCTGGATGCGCTGCGGGAATTCTGCGAATTTCGCAATCTGTTGCCACGTGGTCTGAAACTGTCACCTGAGGATGTCTGGGAAAAGTGCTGCTTCGTGCTGTCCTCCAAGCTACAGGAACCACAATTCTCAGGCCAAACCAAGGAACGCCTCTCTTCACGGCAATGTGCAGTGTTTGTGTCCGGCGTCGTCAAAGACGCATTCAGTTTCTGGCTCAATCAGCACACTGCCGAAGCCGAGGCGATTGCCGAACTGTGTATCAACAATGCCCAGAACCGGTTGCGGGCGAGCAAAAAAGTGGCTCGCAAGAAGATTACCTCCGGGCCGGCGCTACCTGGCAAGCTGGCCGATTGCTCGACCCAGGATGTCATGTCCGGCGAGCTGTTTCTGGTCGAAGGTGACTCTGCCGGTGGTTCGGCCAAGCAAGCTCGAGACCGGGAGTTTCAGGCCATCATGCCGCTGCGCGGCAAGATCATGAATACCTGGGAAGTCGATTCCGGCGAAATTCTGGCCTCGCAGGCAGTGCACGATATCGCTATCGCATTGGGTGTTGATCCCGGCACGCCGGATATCGATGGCCTGCGCTATGGCAAGATTTGTATTCTGGCCGATGCTGACTCGGATGGGTTGCATATCGCTACCCTGCTGTGTGCGCTGTTTGTGAAACATTTTCATGCCGTCGTCGCCGCCGGTCATGTCTATGTCGCCATGCCACCGCTGTATCGTATTGATGTAGGCAAAGACGTTTACTACGCTACTGACGAGGCTGAGAAGAACGGTATTCTGGATCGCATCGCCACGGAAAAGAAAACCGGCAAGATCAATGTGCAGCGCTTCAAGGGACTGGGCGAAATGAACCCCATCCAGCTGCGTGAAACAACGATGGCCAGAGATACCCGCCGTTTGGTGCAATTGACTCTGGAAGAAAATCCCATGGCCAATACAAAGAAGAGTACTTTCCAGACCATGGATTTATTGCTGGCGAAAAATCGCGCTTCGGACCGTAAAGCGTGGCTGGAAGACAGCGGCAATAAAGCAGAGCTGGTGGAATAAGTCTGATAGGTCGAACCAGACAGCCAAGATCGCCAATTGTCCAATAGACTGGCACCCTTTTTAGAATTCATCCAGACAAGAAAACGCATTATGAATGAAGAAATCATCGTCAACGAGGACGGAGTAGAACAACTGGCCTTGCGTAGCTATACGCAGCAGGCCTACCTCAACTACTCGATGTACGTAATCAATGACCGTGCTCTGCCCAGCCTGGGAGACGGGCTCAAACCCGTACAGCGACGTATTGTCTACGCTATGTCGGAGCTGGGACTGAAGGCTTCGGCCAAGTTCAAAAAGTCAGCCCGAACAATCGGCGACGTCATTGGCAAGTTCCACCCCCATGGCGATTCGGCTTGCTACGAGGCGATGGTCTTGATGGCCCAGCCGTTCACCTATCGCTATCCATTGGTTGATGGTCAAGGCAACTGGGGTTCCCAGGACGATCCGAAATCCTTCGCGGCCATGCGTTATACCGAATCCCGTTTGCGAGGTTACGCCGATGTCTTACTCGGTGAGTTAGGTCAGGGCACTGTCGATTGGAAGCCGAATTTTGACGGCACGATGGATGAGCCAGAGATCTTGCCGGCGCGCTTGCCCAATGTCTTGTTGAACGGCGGTAGTGGCATCGCGGTTGGTATGGCTACCGATATTCCGCCGCACAATCTGCGCGAAGTCGCCGATGCCTGTGTCCATATGCTGGACAACCCTAAAGCGACTGTTGACGACCTTTGTGAATTTGTTCAAGGCCCGGATTTCCCGACCGAGGCAGAACTCATTACACCAAGAGAAGAAATTCTCGAGCTCTACAAAACCGGCCGCGGCAGTTTAAAGGCGCGCGCGGCATATACTATCGAGAGCGGGGAAATTGTCATTACCGCTCTGCCTTATCAGGTTTCCGGCTCCAAGGTATTGGAGCAGATCGCCAATCAGATGAACAAGAAGAAACTACCTATGGTAGTCGATCTTCGTGACGAGTCTGATCATGAGAATCCGACACGTATTGTCATCGTGCCGCGTTCGAATCGAGTTGATTACGATGGGGTCATGTCGCATTTATTTGTGACGACAGATCTGGAGAAGAACTACCGCGCCAACTTCAATATGATCGGCATCAACAAGCGGCCGCAAGTCAAAGATCTGGCCACGCTGATAACCGAGTGGCTGCAGTTTCGTACAGTCACGGTGCGCCGTCGCTTACAGACGCGACTCGACAAGATCATAGATCGTCTGCATATTCTCGATGGCTTGTTGATTGCATTCCTGAATATTGACGAAGTAATCAAGGTCATCCGCACCGAAGACAAACCCAAGCCCGCGTTGATGAAGGCGTTCAAGCTTACCGAAACCCAGGCAGAAGCGATCCTCGAGTTGCGTTTGCGGCAATTGGCCAAGCTCGAAGAAATCAAGATCAAGACTGAGCAAAAAGAACTCGCTGATGAACGTAAAACACTGGAACAACTGCTCAAGTCAGCCACCCGCCTGAAGACGTTTATTAAAAAAGAAATCAAGGCTGATGCGGAGAAATTTGGCGATGCACGCCGTACGCCATTGGTTCAGCGCGAGGAAGCCAAAGCTTTCAGCGAAACCGAAATCATGTCTACAGAACCAGTCACCGTAGTCCTTTCCAGCCGTGGCTGGATGCGCGCAGCCAAGGGGCATGACGTTGACCCGACGGCATTGCAATACAAGTCCGGTGACAGTTTCAAACTCGCTGCGCGCGGCAAGAGCAATCAGGCTGCGATTTTTATGGACTCCACAGGCAGGGCTTATTCCCTGCCCGCGCATTCGCTGCCATCGGCACGAGGTATGGGCGAGCCAGTAACCGGCAAGGTTAATCCACCATCCGGTGCGACTTTTGAAGGTGTAGTGATTGGCGAAGATAACAAGGACGTATTGCTGGCCTCCGATGCCGGCTACGGCTTTGTTGCCAAGGTCGGGGATTTGATCAGCAAGAACAAGTCCGGCAAAGCCATTCTGCGCTTGCCCAAGGGCGCGAAAGTTCTGCCGGCTACTATGGTTGCCGACTACGAGGGAGAACTTATCGTTGCCATCACCAATGAGGGGCGGATGTTGATGTTCCCATTGAGTGAGCTGCCGCGACTGGGCAAGGGCAAGGGTAACAAGATAATCAGCATCCCAACGGCGCGCGTTGCAGACCGTATAGAGTTTGTCGTTGCGCTAGCTGTGTTGACTACAGAAGATACACTAACGATTCATGCCGGTAAGCGGCATCATAATTTGAAGCCGGCTGATCTTGAGCACTATCGTGGTGAGCGCGGCCGCCGTGGTAACAAACTACCGCGTGGCTTCCAGAATGTAGATCATGTTGAAGTAGTGAAGAAAGGCAGCTGACGCACTGTCAGTCGCTTTGCGCTAGTCACTGTAGAGGGATTTGAGCTGGTTAGCCTGGCGCTCAATGAGTAGGTGAAATTCTTCCAGAGGGGCGCCGGCCAGATAGGTCTTGATGCTTTCCGGCTCTCCGACTTCTACAAATTCCTCTGCCTCAACCCGGGTACCCGGGCCGGCATGCTTGAGACTGGTTTCGCTTAAGATCAACGTATTATCCGGGCATTCCTCTGATAGCTGCCACACCAGATCAACAGTGCTACCCATCAGGTTCACGCTGTCATCGCTGATAGCGGAATACAAACCCTTGATTGCTGAACCGCTATGCACAGCCAGGCGGAACTTGGCATTGTGTTTGACGTCGTCAAACTGGTCGAGTTCGCCGACCAGTTTCAGGAACAGTTGCCCTGCACAGATTGCCATAAAAGCACGCTCTTCCTGCAAAGGGACACGATCGAAATTGACCAGAATATCTCCTTCGCTACAAAAGCAAACTGTTGCGCCATAAAGCTGGCTGACTTTACCCGCCAAAAAGTAAAAATTATTCAGTAGTGTGATTAGCGACTCTTCATTTTGTGTAGAGGCCAGATAGTGAAAATTCGCCAGTTTAATGGCGAGCAATGTGACGTCATCGCGCTTGGCCATTGTCTGAAACTTTTGCCTGGTGTCATTGGGATCCGGGGTATCGAGTTTGTTGAGGTAAGTATTGGCTGCCAGAAATTCTGCGGTGGCATTGTATTGACGAATAACCTGCGAAAGTTCGTTTTCGGTTTTTGGCTCCGGACAGGTTTCGATTTTGCCTGTGCGCAAGTTACTCAGTGAATAGGCCAACAGATTCGCTGGAAAACTCACCAGCGTCTGGAAATAGGTTGAAGTCAGTAGTGCGGCGATGACAATGAGTAAAAATGTCGCGCCAATAATTAACAGTAAATTGTTGACGATGGTGACTTCGATATAGGAAAGGTCCAGTCGTAGTCGGATATAACCGGCGACAGAATCAGCCAGATTAATAGGTGCAAGATAGTCCACGCTCAAGGAGCTGAGTGCAATCGGTAACGGCATGAATGGTGTGGCAGTGGGGCTGTTAGTAGTGGCACTGGCGATGACATTGCCATCCACGTTCAATACCGATACTGCTGCGATTGTGGAGGACTGGGCAAGTTGCGACAGCACCACGTTCATACTGATCAGATCATTGGCCAGCACCAGTTCGGTTAACTGCGCCGCAGTTTGTTCAGCCAGCAAGTTGCCCAACTCTGTTGCCTGACGGTTGAGTATGTTCTGCGTATTGAAGCTGGTAATTAGCCAAAAGCTACACATCGTCAGCACGATCAACAAACACACTGAAAGCGCGAACTTGCGAGCAATCTTGCGCGAGCGCTTACCGGAAGAGGGAGAGTCTGTGCTTGCCTGGCCAGTGGCCATATCTTGTTGCGCTGGCATTAGTCAGTACTGGGAATAGCGTTACTTTCAGAGCGGCAAGAATAGCAGGAGCCGGCGGGTTCCCCAATCAGTTTATGCAGCCGATGTGTCGGCTGGCAGGCGGTATCAGCCAATTCTGCGTTCTTCAAAGAAAGGAAAATCCGGGTGCGGATCGAGTCTTGCCAGTGAGTAACCCTGGACTTCATCAATGCCCGCCTGCCAAAACGTTGGTAGAGCGTGAAGACTCTCAATGCTACCAGCGCATACCTGTAGTCCCCGGTCATGCAATTTCCCGGTCAGGTCGGTGAGATGTGCTTCCTGAACCGGGTCGCTGGCACTCGCTTTCGTGAGTGAGTGGTCCAGTTTGACGAAATCCACTTTGAGCCTTGGCAAGTAGCAGAGCGGTTCGGCCATGCAACCGAAGTGATTGATACCGAAGCGAATGCCCAGTGAACACAGCCCCTCGCTGAGATCACCCAGATGATGCTGGGCAATGAGGCAATCCTGTTCGCTGGCCTGCAGCTGTAGTTGGTCGCTACAGCCAGTGTTGTCCCGCAAGAGCTGACCGAGCCAGATGAGGAAGTCCCCGCTGACGATGCTATTCAAGCTAATACTGATTCTGAGCTGCATTTGGCTTTGGCGGGTCGCCTGCAAGCAAGTGATGGCCTTTGTGATGACTTGCCGGTCAAGCGCTTCACCCAAGGCATTAATCGTGGCCAGATCAAACAGTGTGCGTGGAGGTATTGGTTCGGCGCCATTACCGAGACCCGAGCGGACTTCGTAACAGGGTGTCGTCAGGTGACGCAAACTAACAATGGGTTGGTAGTTGATCTGTATTTGATCATTGCTCAGCGCCGTCTTGAGGATGTCGATACTGCGTGCAGGAGATTGGTAGAGATAGCCATAGGCGCTGTCTGTCTCTTGATGATCTGTTAGCGAGCGTTGCAGGTTATGTCGGGCCCGGGCGAAGAGCACGGGGGCATTGGGAATGCTGCGATGGACTTGCGCCAGTCCGACGGCGCAGTGCATCTCTAACTGGGGTGGAATCAGGTCCGACGTCGCCCCCAGCATGGCGGACCGGACCCGTTCAATCAGCGTTTTGGCATTGAGACTGCAAGCATTGTCCAGCAAGACGGCGAATTCATAGCGCTCACAACGATAGAGGGGGACTGACTCTGGCAGTGTGTCGCGCAGCAAGTTGGCGATGTCGCTCAGCAGCAAATCTGCCTCCGCACGTCCGACCCATTTGCGGATTTCATAGAAGTTGGCGAGCTGCAGCAGGGCCAGTGTCGCTGTCACCGGGTTCCGGCGACTTTGCGCCAGGCGTGACTCGAGCTCTTTGTTGAGCTGCAAATGCGTCGGCAGGCCAGTCAGGGGGTCAGCGGTTTGTTGCTTGGGAGCTTTGGTGGCCAGTATTCCAGTGTTGTTGCGACCGTTGAGCCTGTTGTGATTTGCGACATTGCTCGGTGTCAGTGGTGCTTGCATAACGGGGCCCCGATTCTTGCTGACAGACAGGTGGTAGTCGCCTCTGCAGGATCAGGCTGGCGGTACAGCAACAATTATCAAAACAAATAGTGATAAAACCACTCTTGTTAATACAGCTGTTGTTACAACAGTAAGGTCTTGGAGTCTGCGCCCGGGATTTCTCTGGCCAATCGTGGCACGAGATAGCCTGGCATCCTTGCCCGCATGGCTCGTACCAACGCAATGCCCTGCTCCTCCTGAACCTGAAAATGGCTGGTTCCGGCAACCTGATCCGGCAGATGCAGGTAATAAGGTAGTACACCTTGCGCAAAAAGCGCGTCGCTTAGCTTGCACAGGGCGTCGACGTTGTCGTTAACTTCGGCTAAAAGAACCGATTGATTCAGTAAAGTGACGCCAATTGCCGCTAATTCCGAAAAAGCTCCCGAAACCGCCTGATCCAGCTCCTGGGCGTGGTTGCAATGGGCCACCAACACCACCCGTAACCGGGTTCGAGCCAGCAACTCCAGCAATGGCGGCGAAATGCGCTGCGGGATAACTACCGGTAAGCGCGTGTGGATGCGCAGTGTGGTCAGATGATCGATCGCCTCCAACTCATCGATTAACCAGGCCAGGAGGCGGTCGCTGGCGGCTAGTGGGTCGCCACCGCTGAGGATGACTTCGTGAATGCTGCTGTCCTGTTGAATCTGGTCCAATGCCTGCCGCCATTGCTGCCGGCCGGGGGTATTGGCGGCATAGTCGAAATGCCGGCGAAAGCAGTAACGACAATGGATAGCACAATGTGGGGCAGCGGTTAGCAGGACCCGACCCTGATACTTGTGCAATAAACCGGGCGCTGCATTAAACCGGCTCTCCTGCAACGGATCCTTGCTCAATGCCTTGCTGGCAAGGGCTTCACGTTGGTCCGGCCAGATCTGTAACAGCAGCGGATCGTGCCAGTCACTTTTCCTGATGCGTGCCACAAACGGCCGTGGTGCCTTGAGGGCAAACTCTTCCAGGCCATGCTCGCCAAGTGGATTTTGCCGGGCATCCAGCTCCAGAATTTCCAGTAATTCCTTTGGATCTGTTATGAGATCGGCTAATATCTGTTGCCATTTTTCAGCGGTGTCTGATTGGATTAGTTGCAGAGCGGGGTCGGTCATTGGTTATGGCGGGCTTGTTCAAGAAGGCGTTTATCATAGCAGCAAACGCAAGGCTCACACATCCAGACAGAGCGCCAGCAAACTCATCGCAAACAGCGCCGGCAGCAATCCGGGGCAAGAGGACAATATGGCTAGCTACTCCACAAATGAATTCAAATCAGGACTGAAAGTACTCATCGATGGTGAGCCCTGCTCCATTTTAGAAAATGAAGTGGTCAAGCCGGGTAAAGGGCAAGCTTTTAACCGCGTCAGACTGCGTAACCTCATGAATGGCCGTGTCTGGGAGCGTACCTACAAGTCCGGTGAATCTGTCGATGCTGCCGACGTGATGGAAATCGAGATGGAGTACTTGTACGAAGATGGCGAGTTCTGGCATTTCATGAAGACCGACGGCAGCTTTGAACAAGTTGCTGCCGATAGCGCGGCAATTTCCGATTCCAAGGACTGGTTGAAAGATCAGGAAGTGTATCAAGTGATTCTCTGGAACGAAGCGCCGATCTCAGTGCAGCCGCCGAATTTTGTCGAATTGGAAGTGACTGAAACAGACCCTGGTCTGAAAGGAGATACTGCGCAAGGCGGCACGAAGCCAGCCACGTTGAGTTCTGGCGCCGTCGTAAAAGTACCCCTGTTTATTAATGTGGGCGACGTGCTACGTGTTGATACGCGTAGTGGGGAATACCAAAACCGCGCGAGCAAGTAGCGTGTTGGCCCAATGACTGACTGGAAACCAGGCGCTTCGCTCGAAGCGCTGCGTCTGCGGGCCGCCTTACTGACGAAAACACGAGCGTTTTTTGCGGCACGCAATGTGCTTGAAGTAGAAACACCCCTGCTCACCAATCACACGGTTACCGATGTTCATCTTGAATCACTCAATGTGATTCGCGCGGACGCCTCACCAGGTTCACAAGCACCGCTGTTCTTACAAACTTCACCGGAGTTCGCCATGAAGCGAATTCTGGCAGCGGGCAGTGGTGCGATCTATCAGCTGTGCAAGGCGTTTCGTGCCGGTGAAACCAGTGCGCGTCACAATCCCGAATTCACCATGTTGGAATGGTATCGGCCCGGCTACAGTCTCGAAGAGCTGATGGATGAGGTGGGCGCATTACTTCAACACTGTCTTGGCGTGCACGATATTACCAGGCTCAGTTATCGAGACGCTTTTAAAACAGCATTGGGCATCGATCCGCATACCGCTACTCATGCTGAGCTGGGCAAGCTCGCCAACGCACATGTGGACCTGCAGGCGCAGGCACTAGATAGTACCGATTATCTGCAATTGTTAATGAGTGAAGTCGTCGAGCCCGCCTTGCCGGCGAACTGTTTTGTCTATGATTACCCGCAGGCACAAGCCGCATTGGCCGTGGTAGCCGAAGATGCGAAGGGGCAGTTGGTAGCGCGACGCTTCGAGTTATATGGGGCGGGTATGGAGCTGGCGAACGGCTATCAGGAGTGTCTGGATGCCGACGAACTGCGCCAGCGTTTCCGGCGCGATCAGCAACGCCGCCAGGAGTTGGGCTTAACACCGGTCGACATGGATGAGAAACTGCTGGCGGCACTGCCGTCAATGACGGCCTGTTCGGGTGTGGCGTTAGGCTTTGATCGTCTGCTCATGCTGGCGAGCAAGTCGACCAGCATTGAGCAAGTGATCAGTTTTACAACTGCCAAGACTTGAGTGTACTAGGCCTCAGCGCCGGCTTCTTCCAATGCGCGTTGTGTATATAATTCGCGCAACTTCTGAGTCACCGGTCCGGGCTTGCCATTACCGATGGTGTGGCCATCGATCTCTACTACGCCTAAACACATTGTCGTGGCACTGCTGATAAATGCTTCATCAGCAGCTAGGGCTTCGGCAACAGTGAACGGACGCTGCTCAATGTCGATGTCACTCTTGGCAGCCAACTCGAGCAGTGTCCGCCGCCGAATGCCTGGCAATATGGAATTGCTCAGTTGTCGGGTGATAATGCGATTGTCTTTGACAATATAGGCTGACGAAGACACCCCTTCAGTGACAAAACCATCCTCAAGCATCCAGCCTTCTGTGGCCCCGCGGCTTGCCGCATCCTGTTTTGCCAGAACCTGACCGAGCAGGTTAACCGATTTGATATCGCGACGTTTCCAGCGCAAGTCCTCGGTTGTCACAACCTTGACGCCAGTTGCAGCCTGCGGGTGCTCAAGCAAAGCCATTGGTGTTGAGAAAGCGATGAAGGCCGGTTTGGCATCTTGCGGAAAGGTAAAGTCACGAGGTGCAACGCCGCGCGTGACTTGTGAGTAAATTACGCCTTCCTGTAATTGATTGCGTTCCGCCAATTCACTCATGACTTGCATGTACTCGACTTCGCTACAGGGCCAGGCAATGCTTAGCTCGTTCAGGCTTCGGCGCAAGCGTTCAATGAAATAGGCTTTATCGACGACCTGACCTCTGATTACTGGCACTACTTCATAGACGCCGTCACCAAATAGATAGCCGCGGTCAAAAATGGACACTTTGGCTTGATCCTCAGGTACGTAACTGCCATTGACATAAACGATCTTGCTCAAGTGAACCTCCGTGGTTGAAAGCGAGTGTGGTAATAAATCGGGTTGAGTTGTTAAGCGGGCGTAAATTCCTGGGCGAACTGGGCGAGCGCATCACCGTCGAGCCGTTGCACGGTCCACTCGTCCATCGGTTTGGCGCCAATGGATCGATAGAATTGAATTGATGGCTCATTCCAGTCCAGTACCGACCATTCCACTCGCGTGCAGCGCATTGCCACTGCCAGATTGGCGATATAGGCGAGCAAACACTTGCCAAAGCCCTTGCCGCGCAGGGGCGGTTGCACGTACAGATCTTCCAGATAAATGCCCGGGCGACCGGTAAATGTCGAAAAATTGTGGAAAAACAGCGCATAGCCAACCGGGGTGCCCTGATATTCGGCGATAATGACCTGGGCGTAGCGAGTCTCGCCGAAGAGGGTTTCCTCCAGCATCTGTGGCGTGGCGACAACTTCGTGGCTGAGTTTCTCGTAGTCAGCCAATTCCTTGATAAAAGCCAGAATCAGGGAGCAATCGCTCTTCTCAGCCTTGCGAATGGTGAATTCAGGCAATGCAGTTTCAATAATCATGGAGGTCATCACGCGAGTTTTATGTGCTTACTGGAGTGTGTGCGAAGGTGTTTGGCAGGGCTGACTATTCGATGAATCGCCTGACTGCTATAATACGCGCCTTTTTTCGGGAGTCTTATGTTGATGACCCGAATCCAATCGGGACCGTCAAATCCGTAACGTGTGCGCGAGCCAAGTAACCAAGGAAACATGATGTCAGAGAAAAAATCCACCATTATTTATACCGAGACCGACGAAGCGCCAGCGCTGGCGACCTACTCACTGTTGCCCATCGTCAAGGCGTTTGGAGCAGCCTCCGACGTCACGGTTGAGATTCGGGATATTTCACTAGCAGGACGCATAATTGCCAATTTCCCTGACTATCTGACCCCCGAGCAGCAACAATCAGATGATCTGGCCGAACTGGGTGAAATGACCCAGGATCCACTGGCCAATATCATTAAATTGCCGAATATTTCTGCGTCAATCCCGCAGATGAATGCGGTGATCAAGGAATTACAGAAAAAAGGCTACGCTTTGCCGAATTACCCGGAAGTGCCAGCCAACGACAAGGAAAAGGAAGCCAAAGCACGCTATGACCGCATTAAGGGCAGCGCGGTCAATCCGGTGCTGCGTGAAGGCAACTCCGATCGCCGCGCTCCGGCTTCAGTGAAATCCTATGTGCGCAAGAACCCTCATTCAATGGGTGCCTGGTCGTCAGATAGCAAGAGCCATGTCAGCAGCATGAGCACTGGCGACTTCTTCGCAAGTGAGCAATCCACGACGGTAGCAAAAGCAACGTCAGTATCGATTCAGTTCACTGACTCTGCGGGTACGACGACGACACTCAAAGACGGCATCGCGTTACAGGCCGACGAGGTCATTGATGCCTCTGCCATGAACGTCAAGGAATTGCGCAGCTTTCTGGCTGCGGAGATTGACGACGCCAAGAGCAAGGGTGTGCTGATGTCATTACACCTGAAAGCCACGATGATGAAGGTCTCTGACCCGATTATCTTTGGCCACGCCGTGACTGTCTTCTACGAAGACGTCTTCAAGACTTACGGTGGTCTGTTTAAAGAACTCGGAGTTGATCCCAACAACGGCATCGGTGATGTCTATAGCCGTATCGCCGATCTGCCAAAAGCAGAACGGGAAGCCATCGAATCGGCTATCGCGGCTTGCTATCGCACCCGCCCGGAAATGGCGATGGTGGATTCAGACCGCGGCATTACCAACTTGCACGTACCCAGCGACGTGATCATTGATGCGTCCATGCCTGCTGCATTGCGCTCGTCCGGCAAGATGTGGGGCCCTGACGGCGACCTGCATGACATGAAAGCCATTATTCCCGATCGTTGCTACGCCGGTGTTTATCAGCAAGTTATCGACTTCTGCAAAGAGCACGGTGCTCTGGATCCGACTACTATGGGCACGGTGCCTAACGTTGGTTTGATGGCGCAAAAGGCAGAAGAGTACGGCTCACACGACAAGACTTTTGAACTGCCAGCCGATGGCACAGTTAAAGTGGTTGATGCCGATGGTGCGACTCTGTTGGAGCACAGTGTCGAGCAAGGCGATATCTGGCGTATGTGTCAGGTTAAAGACGCGCCGATTCAGGACTGGGTCAAACTGGCTGTTACCCGTGCGCGTCTGTCCGACACGCCGGCAGTATTCTGGCTGGATGAGAATCGTGCCCACGACCGTCAGTTGATCGAAAAGGTCAACAAGTACCTGCCTGATCATGACACCAGCGGTCTGGAGATTCATATCATGAATCCCGAAGACGCGACACGTTTCTCCCTGGAGCGTATCAGGGAAGGCAAGGACACGATCTCTGTTACCGGGAACGTCTTGCGCGACTATCTGACCGACTTGTTCCCGATTCTTGAACTGGGCACTAGCGCCAAAATGCTTTCTATTGTGCCCCTGATGAATGGCGGTGGTCTGTTTGAAACAGGTGCCGGTGGTTCAGCGCCCAAGCACGTGCAACAGTTCGAAAAAGAGAATCACCTGCGCTGGGATTCGCTGGGTGAATTTCTGGCCTTGGCTGCGTCACTGGAACATTTGTCCACCGCCACCGGTAATACCCGTGCGAAAGTACTGGCCGATACACTGGATAAAGCCACAGCGGATTTCCTCGACAATAACAAGTCGCCTTCACGCAAAGTGGGCGAGCTTGATAATCGCGGCAGCCATTTCTATCTGGCGATGTATTGGGCACAAGCCCTGGCAGCGCAGGATGAAGATACGGCCATGAAAGAGAAGTTTGCAGATATTGCGACTGAGTTGAGCAGCAATGAAGAGGCTATCGTGAACGAGCTGAATTCGGCTCAGGGCGTTGCAATGGATATTGGTGGGTACTATCAGCCGAATGCCAAGCTCGCCTCGGAAGCGATGCGCCCCAGCGCAACATTGAACGCCATACTTGCGAAGATCTGATCGTTCACGTCTGGTCTGGCAGACTGGCTCAGATAGCCTGTTCCGCTATGCCAACTGGATAAAATGACGGGTATAAAAAAAGCCCGCCTGAAAAGGCGGGCTTTTTTGTGTCTAGCGACGGCCAGTGTTATTTAACTGGACGTACGTAGCGCTTGATACCACCGACCGGGCCAACTTCGGCGCCGAAGATGTTGCCGTGCTTGTCGGCAACAACGCCTTCTGCAGTACAAGTACCACGACAGTCAGGCTGTGGATCAGGAATCAGGAATTCCACTTCACCAGTGATGGCGCTACCAACGCGAATACCGCGCAGCCAGTCACCGTGTGCTGGATTAACCGAACCAGATTCGGAATCAGCAGCGTACAGCACATCATGCTCGTCGATGAAGATACCGCTGTTGCGGCTGAACTGATACCAGATGTCCAGAAGATTACCTTCCTGGTCAAAAATCTGGATGCGGTCGTTACCGCGGTCCGCTACGAACAAGCGACCTTTGGAGTCCATTGCCAGGCCGTGTGGCTGGCGGAATTGACCTGGGCCTTCGCCCCACTCACCCCATGAGAACAAGTGATTACCGTCGGCATCGAATTTGTGCATGCGGTTCGGTGTGCCTTCGGCGCTGGAGTGACCTTCGCCAACAAAGATTGAACCATCAGGTGCAACCAATACGTCGTTTGGCGTGTAGAAATACTCGTCGTTACGACCGCCGCCTTTCTGACCCAAGGACATCAGATGTACGCCAGTCGGGCTGAATTTGTGAACCTGGTGACCATAGGCTTCGCCCTCGTAGTCACTCATTTGGTCAGTACCGCGCGCGTCAGCAACCCAGACATTGCCTTCGTGATCGACTTCGATACCGTGTGGCCAAGTAATATAGCCAGCGCCGAAGCTGCGTACCATATTGCCGTCTTTGTCGAACAACATGATCAGGTTAACGTCAGGATTCTGGATACAGGCATTGGCATTTCCAGCGCAACGCTCGGCTACCCAGACGCTTTCGCCATCGGGATGAATATCAACTGTGCTGGAGGAACCCCATTCACGACCGGCTGGCATTTTGAAAAAGCCGGACTGCGTAATATAAGGATTGGGAAGGTCATTAACTGGAGGCATGTCAGCTTGCGCAAACGCCAGAGCAGGCGCCACAAACAGCGCTATACAGGCTGACTTTATGGTGTTTTTGTTGGTCATGTCTCAACTCTCGTTACTGAAAAAGGTTCCCAAGGATAAACTAGGGGTGGAGTCAATTCAATTACGATACGGCCCATAAACTGGGCGCTGTGACAGTTTGTTAAGATTCCTGAGCGGTGTTTGCTAATGCGGTTTTTGTGTCAATGCAGGTGCAGTGTACGCAAGGTGATTGGCAGTCAGGGAGTGCGATTGGAACCGGCCAGAAGCGCGCTTGCTGTCAGGTATAACGTGCCAGATGTTCCATTAACTGCACGCGCGGAAATTCCCTTGCCCTGATTGCCGAATAACCAGCGCAAACGATCGGCGGCGATGGCGTAACAGGCGTCCAGGGACGTAGCCAATAGCCAGAAAATCACTGACAGCAATGCAACCTGCTCGTTGTAACGGCTCGCATCGGTAACGAACTGCGGTAGAAAAGCACTGAAGAAGAGAATGGTTTTGGGGTTGGTCAGGGCTATCCAGAAGCCGCGCTGCATGGAGCCAAGCGCCGTGACTGCATCGGCTTCCTGTACCTGCCAGCAGCGTAGCAAAGCCCGACAGCCCAGATAGAGCAGGTACAACACACCGGCCCATTTCAGCCATAGCAGGCCGTCGGTCAGTAAGGCCAGCAACCAGCTAGTGCCTACAGCTGCGACAAGCAGCTGAATGAGCATTGCCAGATTAGTACCCAGTACGGTTTGCAGACCGCGTTTGTAACCGGCCCGCAGGCTGGTCGACACAATCACGATGACATTGGGCCCAGGGGCAAGAATGAACAATGCGGAGACCAGTACAAAGCTGATCAGCTGGCTGGATTGCAAGGTTTCAGTCCTTTAGTCCCGGCGCGACACGATGATGCCGAATTCGTTTATCTCCACCAGCACGTGAGCGTAGTCGGTGATATCGATCGGCGCCCGGCTTGAAGCATCGTGCTGCGCCACAACAAACACTTTGACAGCCTCGTCTTTGCGTTCGGGCATGCTGATCATTTCCGAATCAAATCCCTGCGGCACAAACACACTGACCAGATCGATCGCATCACCGGCTTGCTCAAGGAACTGGCGCTTGCCGGAGAACCAACTGCTTTTCGTCTGTGGCATGTATTCGAGCGCCGCATCGTCATACACGAACAGCACATCCACACCGCTGATGAGAATGGCGTTGTAGTCCAACCGCGATTGCACAAATACCGAATCCACCGCAATGGCGCTGGTCGGTAAAAGCAACAACAGAGGTGTGAGCAGATACAGGAATGTTGCCGAGAGTTTTTTCATAATAATGAGTCTGAACCCGTCAGCCGAGGTAGCGGCGTCAAACAATTTACAAGGCCATCTAGTTTACACAACAGCGCCACCAATAAAAAAGCCGGTATCGCGCTGGCTGCAATATTCGCGGACTGGAATTGCTACCCGGGTTTCGTCTGCAGTAATTCATACCCACGAAAAAGGCCGGCACATTGTTTCGTGGGCCGGCCTTCGGGATTAACACTACGCGCTTCAAGCGCGTTTTCGTGCGAGGAAAGTAAGTCTACTCTTCGAGCTGCACGGTGCCAGTTTCAGATTTTGGCGAACCATCGCCATTGAAGCCCATGACTTCGTAGCGGCGCCAGCCAGCCAGAATACCCATCAGGCCATGATTGCCTTCGTGGCAGGCGTACTCATAGACGGGATCTTCAGAGCGCCGCAGTGGCAGCCGCGCAGACCAGGGCTCATCCCAGGACAGCGGGTCTTCCACAGTAAAGTCATACCCCAGCGTATTCTCATCGATATAAGTAATGCGCTCAGTCACTTCAGCTTGATCAGACATGCCGCGCAGATTGTAATCGTGGTACCAGTTACGGGTATGAATCACCAGCGTATCGCCTTCCCAGTAACCGATCGAATCGCCTTCCCACTTTAACTGCTTGGTGTGATGCTCACTGTCGAGGCGAATAATGCGTGCAGAGTGGACCATTTCGTTGAGAATCATCACATGATCTGCAGTCTGCACGATTTGCATATTGTTGTTGTAGGACCCGGGAATCATGGGTGGACCAGCGACAAAACCAGTGAGACAACGATCCACGGTAGTACGTCCTTCCGGTCCGGCACTTTCGAAGACCATCTGGCTGTATTCAGCGCGGCGTTCCCGGCCTGCGGCATTGAATTCGGGCATGCGGCCATTGGGGGGATCGTAGATCAGCGACGTGCGGCGACTCTCGATGGTTTCGCTGCCTCGCTCATACCAGAATTCGTTGTAGGAAATGACTCCGGGTGGATAGCCGGCACCGCCGACTGAATCGATGATCAGATCGCGGTTCTGTCGGCGATTCTCATAGGCTTCCCACTCCGCTGCTTCTTCAGGAGTCAGCGTTTCCTTGTCAGCAAGCTCAACTGGTCGCTGCAGAGGGGTGATCGTGCGGAAGGTGTAAGTGCCCTGTAAATCAGGATGGCCATACGCAGTTCGGGGAATGTCTTCCTGGGCCAGCGTCATTGGCGCGACCAACAGGCCTAGCAGGGCAGCGGGCAGCAGGGGCAGGGTTCGTGCGGTCATATGAACCTCCGATTTATTATTGTTGTCTTATTTTTATCGGTGTCTTTAACTGCGTAACACCTTTTGGTAAGCCACTGAAAGTACGCCTGATTCCGGGGATTTTCAAGGCCAATCTGACAAGCAGTTGCTCGGGAAAGGCGATTGCGGAACGGGTTTTACGCAAGAGGACTGGCGGATACTGAGGGAAATTGAATTGGTCTGGGAGCTAGGCTATGCTTCCGAGCCTTCGGATTGCAGGCGCTAGCCAGCCTTTACAGGACATTCCATGACTTCAAGCACACAGGCCGACAAGCCCAACTCAAACACTGCATCCGGTGGTGGGCTGGCGTTGGGCAAGTTGCCTGTAGCATTGGGCCTGACCGCTGCCCTGTTGCTGTTATCCTTCGTGCCGCGGGTACAGGAAAATGCCACATTGGCGGCGTCGTTCTACGGCACTGTTGCTGTCTTGCTCATCTGGCAGGCCTACCAGCTTTTTCTGGTGAATCGCATCGGCAGTAGCTACGGCTTCCACGTGCTGCTGCGGCCGCAGCATTATGTGCAGGCCATGGTGCAGTCCAGTGTTTACCTTTACTGGGGGTTTTTTTGGCGGCCGGTGTACGAACACGCATGGCTGATTCTGGCGCAAATTATCTTTGCCTACGCTTTCGACATGTTGCTGTCCTGGGCAAGACGTCGTGATTACACCCTGGGCTTTGGTCCGGTGCCCATTATTCTTAGCGTTAATCTCTTCCTGTGGTTCCGTGACGACTGGTTCTACATGCAGTTTCTAATGATCGCGCTGGGCTTTCTGGGTAAAGAGTATGTGCGCTGGAACCGCGAAGGCCGCAATGTACATATATTTAATCCTTCTGCATTCGCGCTGGGTTTGTTTTCCCTTGTTCTTATTCTCACCAATACGACGCATCTGACCTGGGGGCAGGAGATTGCGTCCACGTTGACGCTGGCGCCGAATATTTACACGTTTCTGTTTCTGGCTGGTCTCGTGGTCATGTATTTCTTCTCGATCACTCTGGTAGCGGGCATGGCGGCGATCACGCTGCTGGGTTTCAGTGCCTTGTATTCGGCCAGCACAGGCGTGCCCTACTTTCTTGATTCGGAAATCCCGGCGGCTGTTTTCCTCGGTCTGCACCTGTTGATCACAGACCCGTCGACTTCGCCGCGCACGCCGTTGGGCAAAGTATTTTTTGGTGTGCTGTATGGCCTGGGGGTTTTCGGTTTGTACACATTACTTGGGGCACTTGGCACTCCTACTTTCTATGACAAACTATTGTGCGTGCCACTACTCAACCTGAGTGTGATTGCGATCGATAAAACCGTGCGTTCTATTGATTCGGAAGCCATCACTAATGTTTGGCGTAATAGTTGGTTCGGTGGCCGCGGTAACGTCGCACACATGGCGATCTGGATTCTGTTTTTTGGCGCCATGAGTCTGTTTGGCAAAATGGACGGCCAGCATACTGGCGACAGTTTGCCTTTCTGGGAGCAAGCCTGCGCCGACGGCCTGCCCAACGCTTGTGAGCGATTGGTACAACTGGAGCGAACTTACTGCAATGACAACGCAGCCTGGGCCTGTAATGAACTTGGCGCGCATTACCGCGAGGCACAGATCGTCGCGGCAGATGAGGATCTTGCTCTGGCATTCTTTGCCCGGGCCTGTGAGCTGAAGTTCCAGGCTGGTTGCGTCAATCTGCTTGAGCAGGACTCGATCGCGCGAGCTGAGCCACGTGAGTTGGATCTACGGTTGTTGTTGCGAGAAGGTGGTCAGAACTTGATGGAAGCCCCCTTGCCTGAACTTTATGAGCGCGCCTGTAATCACAATTGGTCGTTTGCTTGTCAGCGTAGCGGGAATCAGACATGACGAAACAGTCGGCCCCTACTCCCGGTGGGTCTGAGCAGGCACTAAACAAAACGCCAGGTCGTACATTAGGTTTCAGCATCATGGTTGTGATGATCGTGTTTGTTGCCTGGTGGCTGCAATACCAGGCGTCACTCGACCAGTCCGACCAGAATAGTAATACCCGACTGACCGAAAATCTTGATGGCTTTCGTGCCGATGTCTTCTTTCTGCCCGATGCGCCAATGCTGGGTTTTGTCGAAATTCCCGCTGGTACTTTCACCATGGGTAGCAATCCGGCACTTGACCGGATGGCCTATCAGAACGAACGCTGGTCCAATCTTGAACGTCAGGGTGAGGTGTCTCTACCGGCTTTCTACATCGCGCAATTCGAAACTACTGCAGCGCAGTTCAATGCGTTTGTGCGCGATACGGGAGTTGGTACGGCAGCAACCGCAGGTTCACCCGGTGGCGCCTATCCAATTACTAACGTCACCTGGCCTGAGGCATTGGCTTATGGGCGCTGGCTACAGACGCAGCTACTTGATTCAGAGCAAACGCCGCAAGCGTTGCGGACAATTTTGGAAAACGGTGGCCGGGTGATTCTCCCCAGCGAGGCGGAATGGGAGAAAGCAGCTCGCAGTACTGACGGCAGGGTTTTCCCCTGGGGTGCTCGTCCGCAAACCGCATTCGCCAATTTTAATAGCGAAGCGACTCTGCCTGTGGGTTCGAGGTCCTGCGTGGACTGTGCTTATGGATTGTCTGACATGGCCGGTAATGTGTGGGAGCTGACCCGTAGTCCGTTGCAAGACTATCCCTACGATCCGGCAGAAGAGACGACGTTGGCTGATGGCGATCCACTCTATGTGATGCGTGGCGGCTCATATTCAGATTCAGCGAACAACGTACGCACTGCTGTGCGCGGCGCTGTAGACCCCGGTGTGCGCAGCGACACTATCGGCTTTCGACTTGTTATTACGCCGCAGTAATTCAGGCGTGAGTGCTTAGTTAATACTCTGATCGAAGAGTTCGGATTCGGCGAGCAGGCGAATCAGCGCGACGGCATCACGATCCACCTGCACGTAAGCTGACTTCAAATGTTCAGCGACATCCACAGCGTCTGTAGTCACTTCCAACTCACGTTTATAGCTGAAACGCACAAACAGATAGCCTGGTTGCGGCTCTTCAATTCTAGCGGTACTTTCCGCATGCAATTGCTTCAGGTCTGAAACTGTTTCGGTGTGAATGGCTGCCTCAGGCTCCAGTGTAACCTGTTCAACAAAAGTGAATTCACCCGCCTCTATATTGCGCAGAAATTGATTGTTCACGATAGGCTGGGCCAGGCATTGCAGGCCAGGATTGAATCTTTCGGGGTTGCGGGCTCGCAATAGCAAGCCTTGCCATAGTTGGCTGCGGGTCAATGCGGCCAGACCACTATTAGTAAGATCATTGACCTGCACTATGTGTTCGAATTCCAACAAGAGCGATACCGTATGCCAAGCAGGCTGTGATCAGAAAGTTGATGTTTTGCAGTTTACCGACTCCTTTGTATGCAGGACAAGGCGGGCAATGTTGTACTAACGCCTTGATTGTACTCCTGAGCAGTTTGGCGAGAAATCGTGTGGACAGTATTGCTGTCAACTGCGACCAGTCACCTAACTGATAGCGGCAATTGACGACAATCTGGTTTAAGCTATAAGCATGAAATTCAAATTGATCATGTTAGTCCTGTTAGGTTTACTGTTTGGTGGTGGCAGTTACTGGATGTTCGCCGTACCTGATGTAGGCAGCCGTGAGATTCCGCGCACAGCCGCAGCCATTGAGCGAGGCGCCTATTTGGTCACCGCCGGCGGTTGCGTGTCCTGCCATGCCGGTCAGCGCGAAGGCATGGAGGAAACCCTGGCCGGCGGGCTGCCCCTTGAGTCAGATTTTGGCACGTTCTACGCACCCAATATTACGCCTGATCCCGACACAGGTATTGGCAACTGGACCGGCAACGATTTTCTGTTGGCCCTCAAGCATGGCCGCACGCCTTCTGGCAGTTTCTACTACCCGGCATTTCCCTATCGTGCTTACAGTGGGCTAACTGATCGTGACGTTTTAGCTATGGCGGCCTATCTGCAATCACTGGAACCTGTCAGCAATAGCGTGCCAGAAGCTGATACCCCGGCTTGGCTCAATCGCTGGGCAGTGGCTGGTTGGAACAAGTTAGCGGACTTCCGCCAGCCCGAGCAGGCTGATTTTGATGATGAACAATTGGCGCGAGGTGCTTATTTGGCGCGCAACCTTGGTCATTGTGGCGAGTGTCATACACCGAGAGATTCGCTGGGCATTCCTGACCTGAACCGCGAATATGCCGGAGCCACAATGGGCGAGGATACGATCGAAGCTATTGATGCCGATGCATTGGTCGATTGGAGCGCCAGTGCCTTTGATCTGTTCTTGTTGTTGGGCTTGAAACCCAATGACGAATTTGTTGGTGGGGAGATGAGTGATGTGATCGAGCACAACACCAGTTTATTGACTGATGAAGACCGCATGGCTTTGGCGATTTTCTTTACCAGACACAATCCACCTCAATAGCTGCACTAGCCAGTTTTGTCAGTCATAAAAAAAGCAGCCTGAAGGCTGCTTTTTTATGCCTAACTGCTTGCCTGATATCTAGTCGTCGACGCGATACTCGTCGTGACAGTTACCACAAGTGCTACCGAAAGCCTGAAAGGTCCGCAGTGCGGCTGAACGTTCACCGGTTGCTGCCGCATCGGCAAAGGCATTGGCATTATCGATCAAAGCTTGTGCCTTGACCGCAATATCATCCTGATTGGACCAGATTGAATCCAGAGCAGTGGTTTCGATGTCATCGAATGCGCTGGTGTCGGTAGCCAGCACTTCCGGAATCATGGTGGCCATGACGGCGATTCGGCGCGCGTTACGCTCAGCAACTTCCGCATCGAATTCAGCACCTCGAGCCATTCCAGCAATGGGTCCCAGATTAAAAAGCAGCATCTTGAACAGGGATTTGCGCGTATCCACAGCCGCGGCTGCACGCTCTTCCGGTGTCATTTCCTGCGCAACGGCAGTGTAGAATGTGCCGGAAGCAGCGATCATCAGTGTGCAAAGCATTACTACAATTTTCTTCATTAGTTCTTCTCCGTGTCCTCGGTTGGGATACCTGGTAATAAATCGACTTGGCTATTCATGCAAAGCTTTCAATGCATTCAATCAACCGATTTAGTCAGAGCGGTTCATCAATATAGCCCATTAAATCAGTTCAGTAGACAGTGCCCCGACCTGTCATTGGCCGAATATAGTACAAATTTTCAGTGAATGTCACCGCTCACGCCGAATGCACTGCTATGCGGGTTCATTCATTGACCATGCTTGAGCCTATGGCGTCAGTCTTGAAGCTATAGAGACAGTCGTGAACTCTTATAGATAGTCCTGGACTCATATAGACAGCCCTGAATTCATATAGAAAGCTCTGAACCTATATAAAAAGTTAGGACTTTAATCAGTGCCAGAACCGGCAAGATTCAATTGGCGACTTCTTTCCAGACAAACAGCCGCGTGGCGAGGATAAACCCGGTAATAAACCATATAACAATGCCTATCAGGCTGGGTGCTACGGCGAGTAAACTGGCACCCTCGTTAGCAATATCCCGCATCGCGGTAGCCACGAAACTGAGCGGCAGTACCGTGGCAATGGGCTGCAGTAGTTCCGGCATTGATTCGATGGGATAGAAAACACCAGAGAGAAAAATCTGAGGAAAGATAATGATGTTGCCTACAGCCATTACAGCTTGCTGCGTTTTGGCAACACTGCCGAGGCAGAATCCCAGATTGAGGAAAGTGAAGGTGCCGAGAATGACAATCAGGAAGAAAGACGCAAAATTACCGAGAATTCTGACATCGAGTATAAAAACCGCAAACGCGATTAATACGCTCAATTGTAAAAGCACGATTGTCGTCCGGGCCATAACTATAGCCGCGATGAAGTCTTTCGGTTGAATCGGAGTAACAAAAAGGCGTTTGAGAATGCCTTTGCGGCGATACTCAACAATATTGAATCCACTCCCGGCAATACTGAGTTGCATGAGTGTAAACGCCATCAAACCTGGCAAGAGGAAATCTATGTAGCGTTGCGACCGGGCCTGCACATCTTCCACAGTAAGAGTAAACAGTGGTTCGATATCGCGGAATTCACGCTCAATCGCCAGCAGTTTCTGCTCCAGCAAGGGAATAATCATCCCCAATTGCTGGACTTGTGCGGCGTCGACTAATACACGCAGGGATGTAGCATCGATGCTGTCCGAGGTATTCATTTGCTCAGGCAGAATCAAGACCATGGTCTGATCACCAACCTCGAGCTGTTCCCGTAGCCGGGACTCCAAACCTACGGTCACATTGAACAATGGGTCATTGATCAATTGCTGTATGAAATCTTCAGCTACTGGCCCACTGGAAGTATTCACAACACCGATATCAACGGGCTCTTGTTCGCCATTGTTGATGAAGCCAAAGACGCTCATGAAAATAATCGGGAAGAACAGGCTGAAGAAAATAGACTGCTTGTCGCGCAGGAAAATTTTCAAAAAAACGCGAGCGAGATGCAATTGTAAGCGGGTTAACACGGCGGCTACTCCCTAAGCTCATGGCCGGTCAGGACCAGAAAAACATCTTCGAGATTGCCATGCATCGGGGCGGCTGGTGGCTCCGGGGCATGAGCATGAATGAGTTCCTGTGGCGTACCCTGGGCAATGAGCTCGCCGTGATCCATGATCGCAATGCGCTGACACAGCACTTCAGCTTCTTCCATGTTATGCGTCGTCAATACAATCGTCATACCGGCCGCGTTCAGTTCACGAACCAGATCCCATAGATTGCGCTTGGCTTGTGGGTCAAGTCCGGTAGTAGGCTCATCGAGGAAGAGGACTTTGGGGCTGTTGACCAAAGCACACGCGATCGAAAAACGCTGCTTTTGTCCCCCGGACAGATTGTCTGGTTTGGCCTTTGCCTTGTCACGCAGATTAACTTTGTCGAGTAGTTCGCCACTGTCGACACTGCGGTTGTAAAGGGCGGCGAAAAGCACCAGCAATTCTTCGAGGGAAAGATTGTCGAAGTACTCATTGGCCTGTAATTGCACGCCAATAATTTCTTTGATCTTGAAGGGTGACGAGCCAACATCGATACCATCAATAGTTGCTGTGCCACTATCGATATCGTTCAAGCCTTCGAGCATTTCCAGCGTGGTTGTTTTCCCGGCACCGTTGGGGCCGAGAATGCCAAATATTTCGCCGGCGTCGATGCTGAGAGACACTTCATTTACGGCAAGAAAGGTTTGTTTCTTGTCGTCGGGAAGCGGGTAGCGCTTACAGAGTCTGTCGATTGCTATTATCGGTGTCGCCACGCTGTCGATCCTGTCGTGCTGACCGCACGACGGTCACGAGTGCGGTGGAGCGTCCATCATACGCGAACAGTTCGCTATTAACAGCGTCCAGATCCTGCCGTTTGTGCGTTCAGTAGCGGTAGTCGTAATAGTCGTCACGACGGCGTTTGATGGGGGCCAGAAAGAAATAGAACACCCAGGCAAACCAGGACAGACAGATCATTGCCAACAACCAGGCGATTTTTTCGAAACCTGTGGTTTTATCGGAGGTGGCAATAATCCAGAAAGGCGCTAGCCAGACTGCAAACAGGGCGATTGCAGTGACCAGTCCAAAACTGAAGGTCAGCAGCGGAATCAGAGCCAAACAGCCCAAAATAACCAGAAATATTGTCAGCAAACTACCCAGTGTTCTCATTGTCTTCTCCACTTCCCATGCTCTGAGAGCTAATAATCAGCCCCACTTGGCGATAAAAAACACACTACTTGAGTATAATTGCGAAGACTGTGCCAACTATTTTATCTGTTAAATAACAACAGGTTATGAGTTGGGGTTATGCTCAGAGCGACGTGAGAGATGAGAAATTGGCGAATTTCGCCACTTTGAATGCCGGCAAGGTCGGTAAAATCGGACCCAAGCATGTCCGACGCAGAAAGAGCTGGGAGAAGCCGTCACCGTCTTCACCACCGCCAATCGTTTGAAGAATCAAATGAAATTGATGAAGTCTGGCGACTGGTTGTTGCAATCTTTCCGCAGAAACACTAAAAATTTGCCTGCTGTAGTGACCGCGCGCCAGTATAGCCAGGCCCGTGTAAAATTTTGCCGGGACGTTGGCCAGTGTGCGCGCCATCTTCGACCACAACTGTGCCATTGACCAGGACATAGTGCATGCCTTGCGCATACTGGTGAGGATCTTCAAAGGTGGCACGGTCGACAACAGTGTCGGCATCGAAGATAGCGATGTCGGCAAAATAACCCTGAGCAATCAGGCCGCGATCGAAAATGCCCAGACGCTGAGCCGTCTGGCTGCTCATTTTTCTTACCGCTTGTTCCAATGTGATGACACCGCGCTCGCGCACGTAATAGCCCAACACTCGCGCAAAGGTACCGTATTGGCGAGGATGTGGAGCGCCTTCACCGAAAATGCCGACTGGTCCGTCCGAGCCGATAGCAGTGGCAGGATGCTGCATGATGCGGTCGACATCTTCCGGGCCAATGGCGTGATACACGGCGGTAGCACCACCGCCACGAATAATATCAAAAACGACCTCCGCGGCATTTTCAGGTGTAGGTTCCATGCCAGCTTCAATTGTCAGCTCGGCCAGATTCTTTCCTGCCATTTCAGGAGCCCAGGAGTTGCGGGAAATAAAGACATTGCGTGGATGACCGCCGCCCCGGTCGTAAAGAATTTTTTCGACAACTTCGTTTTTAATACTGCCGCGTGTTTCCTGACTGTCTATTCTGCTCAACAACTGGTCAGTACCACCCTCTTGGGCCCACTGTGGGATCAACGCTGTGATACCGGTTTGCGACGCCGTGTAGGGATACTGGTCGATAGTAATATCGATGCCGCGCGCTCGGGCTTTGTCCACCATGCGTAGACTCTCAACAGATGAACCCCAGTTCTCAACACCGATGACTTTGTGGTGTGTCATCTGTACCGGAATATTAGCTTCTTCACCAATTCGAATAGTTTCCTGTACTGAATCAAGTAGCTGATAAGCCTCTTCCCGCATATGGGAGATATAAATGCCGTCATAGGCGGCGGCTTCTTTTGATAATTCGATAACTTCCTCAGTGGACGTAAAACTGCCGGGCACATAGAACAGGCCAGTGGAAATTCCCAGCGCGCCTTCTTCCATTGCTTGTCGGACCATGGCCTTCATGCGCTCCAATTCAGCTTCAGTTGCCTCGCGGTCTTCTTCCCCGATGACTAGCGAACGTATTGTTCCCTGACCAACAAAGACGCTCCAGTTCGGGCTGATACCGAGTTCGGCAATGTCTGCGTAGTGGTCTGCGATAGGGAATGGTGAGCTGCCATCGTTGCCTTCTGTCAGAGTAGTGACCCCTTGCAGAAGAGCACTTTCCGCATTGGGTACATCAAAGATACCCCGTAAGGCATGAGTGTGGGGATCGATAAAGCCCGGTGAGACCGTCAGACCTGTTGCGTTGATGCGAGTGTTGGCGTTGGCCTGGGAAAGGTTGCCGATGCGGGTAATGCGCTCACCGACTATACCGATGTCGGCTTCGTACCAAGGGTTGCCGCTACCATCGACGATGCGGCCACCGCTAATGATAATATCGAAATTTTCCTGGGCGCCGACAGTGGTCGGCAGAGCGGCGCTGATACTCAGCAGGAAAAACAGTCGGATAATTACTACTTGAAGCTTCATGTTGGTATTCCTGCTGAGATTGTCAGAGTTACTTTACCAGATCCGAATACGCTCTTCCGGAGGCAAGTACAGATCATCTTCCGGTGTCACGTCAAAGGCTTCGTACCACTCGTCAAAATTACGTACCACACCATTAACACGAAACTCGGAAGGAGAATGCGGGTCAGTTGTCAGTCGTTGAATCAGATTGTCTTCACGATACTTGCGCTGCCATACCTGTGCCCAGGCGAGGAAGAAGCGTTGGTCGCCAGTATAACCATCGATAACTGGTGCTTCTTCACCATCCAGCGCCAGTTTGTAAGCACGGTAGGCCAGTGACAAGCCGCCGACATCACCGATGTTTTCGCCCAGCGTGAAATTACCATCGATGAAATAGCCGGGCACGGGTTCAAATTGATTGTATTGCTCGGCCAGCGCAGTAGTGAGTTGCTCAAAGTTGGCGCGATCTTCATCGGTCCACCAATTGCGCTGCACGCCTGCATAGTCAGATTTGGAACCCTGATCGTCAAAACCGTGTCCCATCTCGTGGCCAATCACGGCCCCTATACCGCCATAGTTCACTGCCATGTCGGCTGCGGGATCAAAGAAAGGTGGCTGCAGAATACCCGCGGGGAACACAATCTCGTTGAAAGAGGAATTGTAATAGGCGTTTACCGTTTGCGGTGTCATGCCCCATTCTTCGCGATTTGTCGGTTCGCCCAGGCGGCTGATTTCATCTTCGTAGTTGAACTCGCGAATGTTTTGGGCATTGGCGAACAAGTCATCGCGGTCAATCTCGATGTCAGACAGATCCTTCCATTCGTCGGGGTAGGCAATCTTCGGGCGGAAAGCCTGAAGTTTTTGATGTGCCTCTTCTTTGGTCTCCTCACCCATCCAGTCATTCTCTTCGATACTCTCTGCCAAAGCAGTACGCAGATTTTCGACCAGGTTTTCCATTTGTTGTTTGGCTGATTCCGGGAAATGGCGCTGTACGTAAATTTGACCGACTGCCTCACCCAGGCTGCTCAGGGATCCAACTCGAGTGACACCGCGCTCCCAACGCTGACGCTGTTCAGGAACACCATTGAGAACAGTGGAATAAAAGTGGAAGGCTTCCTGATCGATTTCTTCGGAGAGCAGCCCGGCACTGTCGACAATATAGCGATAGGTCATCAGATTGCGCCAATCTTCGACCGGGACTGACTCAACCAGATCAATAATGGGAGACATGACGCTCGGATAAAGAACATTGAGCTCATCAAGTTCCGTGATGCCGGCCGCGGCGAAAAACCCATCCCAATCAAAACCGGGATATTCGCTCTTGAAATCCGCATAGCTCATCGGGTTGTAAGTCAGGTCACGATTACGGCGTTGTGCTCGTGGCCAGGTGAATTCCGCGATACGCGATTCCAGCGCAAGAATAGACTCGGCCTTGGCGGCGCCATCCGGGATGTCAGCGAAATTAAGGATACGTTCGATATGCGCTGCATACTCTTCCCGGACTTCCTGATAGTCAGCGTTGTCGACAAGATAGTAGTCCCGATCCGGCAAACCAAGGCCGGTACCAGCGACGATAGTCAGTTGGTGTTGATCGGGGTCGCTACGATCTGCGCTGACATAGAAACCAAAAGGGCTGGCAGTGTTATCAATTTGGGCACGACCAAACCCTGTCACCAGTTCCTCTTGGCTATCGATTTCGGCGAGCGCTGCCAGGCCGGGTTGTAATGGCGCGATGCCGCGGTCATTGAGGGCCTCAGTATTCATATAGCTAAGAAAGTAGTCGCTGATCTTCTGTTCGATAGTGCCAGCGGCCGGTTCCATATTGCTTAAATCTTCGATGATCGTGCGCACTCGTTCATCGGAGCGATCACTCAGCGCCGTAAAGCTGCCATAGTTGCTGCGATCCGCAGGGAGTTCAAATTCGTCCAGCCACACGCCATTGGCATAGCGGAAAAAATCGTCCCCGGGCTCGACATTCTCATCCTGATAACTCAGATCGACACCAAAAGACCCCAGTTCGGGAGTGGTAGTGTCAGTCGTTGTATTGTCAGCGGCAGATGCGCTGGGCGTGGCTGGCACTTGTTCTGGTGCAGCAGATTGTTGAGGCATGCTTTCTTCGCTACCGCAGCTGAGCAGTGCAGCGCACAGTGGCGCTAATGCAAATATTTTCAGGGTCGACATGGGGTACCTCGGGATTGGTCGTATCACGTAAAGCTGGTTACTTGATGTTTATAAAATTCAATGCGGGTCCACCAAATAAGCATTGGGAATCATGGTGGGCGGCGTTATTGATCGAGTATACCTGATTTGTCTCTATGACAAAGGTGGCGCAAGGTCCGGAAAACGTCCAACTGATGCGACTGGCCGCGGCCTATTGCAGTGCACGCCGCAATTGCTCGCGATGAAAAGTTGAAGTCTGTTGAATGTCGCGAACGTAGCGACACTTGCGACGCGGAATATTGGTACCGACCGGAATCTCATCACGGCACACAATATGTTCATCGGCAGGCACACTGGCGTTGTATTGCTCAACTTCGGCGTCGGTGGGCAAGCGTGGCGCGTTTGATTGCGCAGGGCTGCCCACACAAGCATGTAGAAGCAATATAGATAGAAGTGCGAAAATCGCTTTAAACATTTCGGTGCCCCGGATTTTTAAGTAAGCGCCTACACTACGGATCAAGTAGCGGTAGCAGACTCATCTGTGGCGGGAAAAGGTATTCCAGTTCGATATTTTCGAGTTTGACCGGCATTCCTGAAACCAGTCGCGGGCGAAACTGCAATAGCGAGATATAGACACGTGCCTGTTCCCGGGTAAGTTCGTTGTCAGGAGTCGTGCCAAGAATCTGTAAATTATCCAGACTCAGATTAGTGTCGGCCAATATTGTGTCGGCCGGCTCATCTTCCGCGGCTGGCGTCAGATCGAATCTGGCCAGTGCTGTCTGTTGATCATCTGCTGCCAAGGCATCACCACGGGGCTCTGCGGGCCGCGACGCAGACGGATACATCGGCGACCAGGCAAAGAACTGCAAAGGTTCATTACTCTCAGCTGCCAGCTGGTCGGGCCACTGCATTTGCAATCGCGGAGCGGGTAGTGAGACGGGCCTGTCGAAAAAACGATCTACCTGAGCTTCAGAGCGGCCCATTTGCAGCAGATCCTGATACGCCGAACGGTAATGCTCCAGAGCTTCTTCATCGTTGCCAAACAACAACTCCCAATCACCCTGATAGATGGTCATCAACGCAGTTGCATCGTTGCTGATCTGTTCATGATCAGCAACATGATAGGCAAATAGCTCCTGGATTCGGCCCAGGAGTTCTTTGCCGATGCGGTAACTCATCTCTAACGTTTCGTTGTGTCGCATGGTCCAGCCGCTGACAATTTCACTACTGTCTGACTTGAACGAATAGTTACTCAAGCCCTGGCGTCGCAGCATTGTGCTTTGATAATAATGGTTCAGGACGATGCGATAGAGCCAGGGGGCGAGCTCCAGACTGTTTGAGCCAAAGGTTTGTTCGATCGCGTTCACGGCTTGCCAGTTCAGATTCTTGGCGGCAACAAGATGTCTGACAGAATAAGGATTATTGACGTTGGCTGAGGATGCCAATAGCAGTCCGCTAAGGGCTTCAGTCCCATTTAAATATGTGAAAATACTGTTGCGGTAATTGCGGACATTGATCCACTGGAAATACTCAATTTGGGTTTCGGCCGCATGCCATTCCCCCAGGGTTAATTGCGCTTCGATCAAGTACTGCAGTGGTCGCAATTGGTCAGTTGCATAGAGGCCCTGATTGACCTTGATAACCTGTATGGCATCCAGCAAACTGCGCTCAGCCTTTGCATAGTCGCCTAGTTGTAACGCCTCCAGACCCAGTTCGGTATGCTGTTCGCCTAAACCATGCGCGTACTGGTTCAACCAGTTGGTGTCTTCAGAATGAGGGTTGGCAATATCTGGCTGCGTCCGGGCCAGGCTCGAACTGAGGGAGAACAGGATCAATGCCAGGCATCGTAGTCGCATAAACGTCCGATAAGCATGAAGTGCAATCACTGGCGTAGCTTGTTTGTTGCCACGAGCTGCCACGAACAGCGATTACTGAGACTCAGAATACAAACATTAAGTAGGGCGAGCAATCATTGCTGCATCTGATCTGGCACGGTTGTCCGTGTCAGCAATAGCTGCACTGGCACAAGCAATCAATTGTTGCGTGGCGGTTGGAAAATAGCGCTGGCCGGTCAATAACCAAGGAGATAACCCACATGGCAGATTCCGCATCGAATACAGCAATCGACCTCTACACATGGGGCACGCCGAATGGTCGCAAAGTTTCGATTATGCTGGAGGAACTGGGTTTGGATTACAAAGTCATTCCGGTCGACATCGGCAAAGGCGTCCAGCATGAAGAGGCGCTCGCCAGCCGTAATCCAAATCAAAAGATTCCGGTGATTGTTGATCATGAGGCGGGGCTTACAATGATGGAGTCAGGTGCAATTCTTATGTATTTGGCTAAGAAAACTGGCCGATTGATGAGCCAATCTGGCACCGCCTATTGGGAAGAAATGCAGTGGCTGATGTTTCAGACCGGACATGTTGGGCCGATGCTGGGGCAGACCCACCACTTCGTACACTTCAATCCCGGCAAGTCATCCTACGCCGAAGAACGCTATTCGAAGGAGACTCGCCGACTGTATGACGTGCTTAACACACGGCTTACTGGCCGCAGCTATATCTGTGGTGACTACTCGGTGGTTGATATCGCAACCTGGCCCTGGATTTCGCGATTTGAATTCCAGCATATGAACCTGAATGAGTATCCGGCTTTGTGCGACTGGTATTTGCGTATTGCAGAACGTGAGGCGGTGCAGAGGGGCTATGGCGTGCCAGATCCATTGCCAGTGCCATTACCCTGAATCGAGCTACCCCAGGCAGCTATGCCTGAATGCTGGTCGTCCAAGGCCGAATGCATTGGCAAGCGCAAGCTTTGGTTACTGCCAGCAGTTGCCGAACTGGCCGGCGAAATTCGCTTAGCGGGCGGGTTTGGGCAGGCGCGGGTCGCTCTGGTGGTTGGCGTTGTCAGCTTGTTCAGAAGGCTTTCCCATCAGCTTTTCCAGCTCGTCGTGGCTGAGCATGTCCAGATCCCAATGACTGGTGTGCCGGTCTTTGACTTGTTCGCGCATGATGCGCTGTTTGCGTTTGCTTCCAAATACCATAGCCCCAGTTTGCCCCTTTCCGGTTCCGAACGCCAGTTTGACAATTCTCCGGCTTGGCACTACTTCAGTGCGGGCTGTAATTTAGTGCGAAAATCAGCACCGATTGAGTGCACAATATCTTTTGACACGGTTAGGCTTTCCTGTGAGCCAGTAAATACGGGGGATGTAGCGTTTTTTGCTGACCCGGCTGGCAAATTACCGCGAACTGCCTGACAGCCAGCGCAAGTGCCCTGTTTACTGATAGCCCGTCAGAGCCTCAGCAAGGCGTACATTGTTTGTGTCCAGACCCCTTGCCCTGTCCGGGCCGAATCTGCTTTGTCTGGTAACAGACCAATCTCGCCAAAATGTGCCACTAGGCCCCGTGATACCTGTGTAGTACGGGCATTTGCGAATGCGCCGCTCACTCGTGATCGTTGTGAACTCGCGTAAGCCTTCTCGCAAGCAATTCGCAATGGCTCTTGAGACCCGATCACGTTCTCTGTGATAGCGCTTTTCCTGATGCGCTTGCCGCACTGCTGTGCGCGCATACCCCGGCGCACTTACTGAAGGCGAGCCCTGACCTTCGGCACCAGAAGGGTGCGCACACCGCACCGGGAGTACAACTACGCCCACAGGTTTGCTTGGGAAATCTTCCAAGCCATTGAATTATATTGATTTAAAATTTCTGGCCCACTCCTTGCTATCAAGCAGGTCAAGGGAAGCAAAGTTTCCTTGTTCGGGACACTCTGGGGAGAACCAGTGCCGTCCTGCGAAACTATGATCACTATCTTGGAGCAAGATTTATGAAAAAATTAACCCACATAGCCTCTGGCCTGATCCTCGCGTCTTCAGCGATGATTCTGTCTAGCGCCGCAAATGCTGAGCTGTCTGCTAACGTTTCAGTCACTAATAACTACATCTGGCGCGGTTTGACTCAAACAACTAACGAACCTGCTGTTCAGGGTGGCCTGGACTGGGCTTCCGAGTCGGGTTTCTACATTGGTACTTGGGCTTCCAACGTTCAGTACGATGCAGATGATGCGTATTCATATGAGCACGACATCTATGGTGGTTTCGCCGGCGAAGCTGGTGGCATGAGCTACGATATCGGTTACCTGTATTACAACTACGACGAAAATGCCGGATATGACTTCAGCGAAGTTTACGGCTCTATCGGTTTCGGTAACTTCAGCGCGACTCTGTCTTTACTTGCCAGCGCTGAACCAGATGAAGGTCCAGGCGAAGACTTCGGTTTCGGCGAAGCTTCTTACTGGTCATTCGACTACGCTGTGCCTCTGGCCAGCGGTGCCGAACTCGGCTTGCACGCCGGTTACCATGAAGGTGACTTCATGTACTCCTTCAACGGCGCAACAGACGACTACTGGGATTTCGCCATCAGCATCGCTAAAGACGGTTTCTCTGCGATGGTTACCCAAACTTCTCTGGGTGACGATGACAACGGCGACGGCATCGAAGATTACGCAAGCCAGGCAACGCGTGATAACGATGAAGTTAAATTCGTAGTTTCCTACGCGGTAGACTTCGAACTGTAAGATAGATTGCCAGATCAGTAGCGCCTGCTTCGGCAGGCGCTATTTCTACTTCTTTGTTCGCTATCCTTTGTTTTCCAGCTCCGAATTCTTCCCCTCTCTTCCTGGTTTCTCATTAACGCGCTTTGCGAGTTGCCAACGGCTTCAGTAGATGCTCCTGACGAGCGCTAGTCCTGACCAATTCAGCCTGACTTTGACCCTTCCATCGGCAACGTGGCCCAACTTACCTGTGCCGTCGTTGACTGTAGCGCCACGTATCATCTCATTATGATCATGGAAATCGCCGGTGCTTGTGCAAGTGGTAGCGGATCGGCAGCAGTAACATGCGCAGTGCCGTGACTTTGTTGGCAAGGGTCGGTTGGTAATCATTGTGAGGGCTATGGCATTGACAAAATGATGCCAGCCAAATACTGTATATTTATACAGTATTTGGTTATGCCATTATGCCCGCGAAACCCCCTGAGAAAACGCCTAGGAAAACTGGCTGTGCGCCGTCGTCATGCGCGGGCAATGACATTGCCGGTAGTGTTGGCGCTACCAGTGATGCCGGCATTGAGAGTCAAGCGGACGCCTCGACAAGCGCAAAGCCGGTAGTGGCGCGCGTTGACTATGCCGAACTCCATTGCCTGTCGAATTTTACTTTTATGCGCGGCGCCTCGTTCCCGGAAGAGTTGGTAGCGCGGGCGGATGAATTGGGCTATCGCGCCATTGCCATTACGGATGAGTGTTCCTTGTCAGGGGTCGTGCGTGCCCACAGCGAAGCCCGGGCCCGCGACATCAAATTGATCATTGGCAGTGAATTTCGTCTGCAAGATGAATCCCATGTCGTATTGCTGGCCTGTAATCGTCAGGGCTACGGCGAATTGAGTCATCTCATTACCTGTGCCCGGCGGGAGTCCCCCAAAGGCAGCTATGCGCTGGACCGGCGAATGCTGGAGGCGAATCTGCCCAGTCAGTGTCTGGTGTTGTGGCTGCCAGATTTGTCGTTGGCACCCGAGATGATTGCCGCCCAAGCGACCTGGCTGCAGCGGCTGTTTCCGCAGCGGTTGTGGTTGGCGGTGGAGCTATTACTGCGCGGCAATGACAGGCGTTATCTGCAACGTTTACAGATGTTGGGCAAGCGTTATGAGATTCCCCTGTGCGCTGCTGGCGGTGCTTATATGCATACTCCATCCCGACGTATTGTGCAGGACACACTGACAGCGATTCGTCTGGGCAAGCAGATCTCGCGAATAGGCTTGCAAGGCGAGAGCAATGGACAACGCCACCTGCGCAAGATGGAGCAATTGCGCAAACTGTATCCGCCAGAGTTATTGGCAGCGACGGTAGAGATCGCCGGGCGCTGTGATTTTTCGCTTGATGAGTTGCGCTACGAATACCCGCGCGAGTTGGTGCCAGAGGGGTACACCCCCCATGGCTGGTTGCGCGAGTTGACCGAGGCCGGCATTCGGCAACGCTGGCCGGGTGGCGCCAGCGCCAAGGTGCGTAACATCATCGAGCATGAGCTGATGCTCATCAAGGAACTGCATTACGAACATTACTTTCTGACAGTGCATGATCTGGTGGCGTTTGCTCGCCGCGAGCATATTCTCTGTCAGGGGCGCGGCTCAGCTGCCAACTCGGCCGTGTGTTACTGCCTGGGCATTACCGAGGTGGACCCGGCGCGTGTTGAAGTGCTGTTTGAGCGCTTTATTTCCAGAGAGCGGGACGAGCCTCCGGATATCGATGTAGATTTCGAAAACGCCCGGCGTGAAGAAGTCATCCAGTATATCTATCGCAAGTATGGGCGGGGGCGTGCTGCGCTGGCCGCCACTGTCATCACTTACCGTTCACGTAGTGCACTGCGCGATGTGGGTAAAGCACTGGGCATCGAGGACGAGCTGCTTGATCATATTGCCAAATCAATCTACTGGTGGGGATCGTCACTGCAAGAACAACTCAGTGATGCAGAGGTGGACTTTGACGATCCCCGGATCCAGCAGCTGGTCACGCTGGCTCAGGCGCTGATCGGATTTCCCAGACATCTGTCGCAGCACGTCGGTGGCTTCATCATCAGTCAGGGCCCATTGTCACATCTGGTTCCCATCGAGAATGCCAGCATGGCAGACCGTACCGTCATCCAGTGGGAGAAAGACGATCTCGAGTCTCTTGGTTTGCTAAAGATTGATGTACTGGCCCTGGGCATGTTGACCGCGCTGCAAAAGTGTCTGGATCTGGTGAGCAGCTATTCACAAGAGCCACTGACCATGCAAAAAATTCCGGCAGAAGACCCCAGAGTCTACGACATGATGGGTGAGGCCGACACGGTGGGTGTGTTTCAGATCGAGTCCCGCGCCCAGATGAGTATGTTGCCGCGACTAAGGCCGCGCTGCTATTACGATCTGGTCATCCAGATTGCAATAGTGCGACCTGGCCCTATTCAGGGCGACATGGTGCATCCCTATCTCAACCGCCGCAATGGCAAGGAACAGATTAGCTATCCTAGCGAGGCGGTGCGAGCGGCATTGGAGCGCACGATGGGCGTGCCTATTTTTCAGGAGCAGGTCATGCAGCTGGCGATGGTAGCGGCTGGCTTCAGTGGTGGCGAGGCTGATCAGCTACGGCGGGCCATGGCCGCCTGGAAACGTAAAGGCGGTTTGGAACCCTATCGTGACAAGCTGGTACGAGGCATGCTTGAGCGCGGCTATGAACAGGGTTTTGCCGAACAGCTGTTTAACCAGATCAAGGGTTTTGGCGACTACGGCTTTCCGGAATCGCACTCGGCCAGCTTTGCTTTGCTTGCCTATGTTTCATCCTGGTTCAAGCATTACCACCCGGCCGCTTTTTGCTGCGCATTGCTTAACAGCCAGCCTATGGGCTTTTATGCGCCGGCGCAATTGATTCAGGATGCGCGCCATCACGGTGTGCCGGTGCGGGTTGTGGACGTCAATGTCAGTGACTACGACAGCACGCTGGAGCTGGACGACGCATTTGCCAGACTGGACGATCATGCCCGCCGTACGCTCGAGCCGGCCTTGCGTATCGGGCTACGCATGGTGAAAGGATTATCTGAAAGCGGTGCCAGAGCCGTTGTTGAGGCGCGCCAGCAACAAGGCTTTGCCACTATTCAGGAGCTGGTGTTTCGCAGTGGTATCAACAAGAAAGACCTGGAAGCACTGGCGGCGGCGGATGCTTTGCGTGGACTCAGTGGGGATCGGCACCGGGCCTTCTGGCAAGCCTCGGGCATCGAACCCAAGGCGAGTAGCGACCGACACGGTACTGTGCCGATGGACTTCGAAGGCGGCAGTACTGATTTCGGTGTCGATGTTCTGCTACCAGTGGCCAGCGAGGGTCAAAACATAGTCGGTGATTACAATGCCACCGGTTTGACGTTGCGTCGCCATCCACTCGCCCTCTTCCGTGGCCATCTTGATTGTTATCAGGTGAATACGGCCAGTCAGTTACAGGCTGTGAACAACGAAACCAGCGTCAAGGTCACCGGCTTGGTCACTTGCCGACAACGACCGATGACGGCGGCGGGCGTGACGTTTATTACCATGGAGGATGAAACCGGGTTCGTGAATGTCGTCGTGTGGCCGACGCTGGGTGAGAAGAAGCGTCCGATAGTTCGTCAGGCAATGTTATTGGGTGTGACCGGTCATGTGCAGAAAAGCGAGGGGGTTGTGCATCTGATTGCTCGCGACCTGGTTGATTTGAGTCACTGGCTGGGAGATCTGGAAGTTGCTTCACGGAATTTTACTTGAGTCGGGTCCGTCATTATTCCAATTGTGCTGATTGCTTGTGCGACTAGTTCCAAGGGCATGCCACGAAGCAGCTGGAGAAATGGTTACGACTCGACAGCAACGCAGCCATTGTCTTTTACAACACGCTCTTGAGATGGCGGATATTTTGTTAACAGATGGGCAGGGCGAATCGGCCTTGGCACAAAATTGCCGCCGCAGTTTGGGCAGACGCCTTGCAAAATATTGTTGGCGCAATCTGCACAGAATGTGCACTCAAACGTGCAGATCACCGCCTCAACAGAATCGGGAGGCAGATCACGATCACAGCATTCACAATTGGGGCGAAGCTCCAGCATGGTAAATCCCCTTAATAACTCCCTAATAACTTCCCAATAACTCCCTAATAACTCCCCAACAAGTTTCCCATAACTTCTCAATATGATTCCAGCAAGTTGCCAATACATGCTCAGGAATCAAGCTGCTATCGGCAAGCACTAATACCAAGACCAAGACCAAGACCAAGACAAAAGCCTGGCGATTGTTGGATGGCAGGCAACCGTGCCGTGATGAAGCTAGGGGCCTACTTCATATTCGTTAATATCAATGCTCTCAATCAGGGAAAACATATCATCGTCCGGACCGGTATTCCTGAACGTTGCCAGGCTGGTGCGATCGGACCATTGCTCAAAGATATTCACCCGGTTCTCTTCGAGCGGATCAGCAGAGACGGCAAAATCAGTGCAGCCCTCAGTCACGCGTGCTTGCTTGATAGCATCCATAGAGCGCGTGAGAAAGGTGGCGCGCTGCCCTGATTGCAGATAGATTCTACCGGCGACGATAATGGCCATAGCATTGCTTCTTGAGTAAGTGCCTGCAGAGGTCGCGGAGAAGCCATGGAGAGATGACGGAGATGACGGAGATGACAGAGAGACCATGGCCAAAGTCGCCAAACCACCATGCAGAGCGTGGGAGCTGATTTTTAGTCTTCAGGTAGCGCCGCGAATTCCTGTTTTTTCGCTTCGAACCAGGCCTGCATTTTTTCCGGCTCCTGCATGAGAGCCTGCACTCTTTGCATGGCTTCCAGATGTTCACTATCCTGCTTCTGGAACATTTCCATGCCGTGCAGCTTGCTCTGTTCTGCCAGCTCTTCGAATGTCTCTCCGCTAAAAGCCTTGTCACAGGCACCGCCGAGTTGTTTGCAAGTCATCGTTTTCATTGTGTGTTTGGGGTCCTTTTTATAGCGTTGGTGCCAATCAGGTTTTCGCCGGATAGCAATGTCTGATACAGGCGTTAATTCAAGCTGGTGTTGATAATGACAGCCGCCAAGCAATGCTAAGGCGCAGCAATCAAAATGTCTTCCATGTTGCCATTCGGGTCCAGAGGCGTATCCCCTGCGGGAAAACCGAGATCCGCGAGAATCGTGGCAACGATATTGGTGTACTCCTCATCATAGAGCATGCCGGGGTTGTCCGCGGGCATCTCACCTACAATGATGAACCAGAAATTCTTCAGGGAGCGCCCTTCCCAGGCCGGCCAGATGTCCTGATAGAACTTGGTTTCATGACAGGCGGCGCAATACTCGGTGAAGGTTTCTCGCCCGGCATCAACCTGTGCCTGAGTGTAGACACCATCGTTGGTCGTGGCTTGCTGAGCAATCGCCATGGAGCTGACAGAAGCGAATGCGAGTACAACAGTGGCGAGAGCGAGAGAATGACGTAGTGGCATTGCATGTCCTTGTGTGATTGCTGGCTAATAGCCGGCTTTATTATTGCTCGGCGCAAAGTGCTGCATGTTTTTGAACAGAACTGCGAGCGTTGCTGCATTGTTCCAACAATCTGGCATTACGTCTACTCAAGCCATACCAGATGAACTGACATGGCTAGTGGTTTTGGGCATTGCTCAGCCTGTGCGACAGCTTACTTCATGGAGTGCAGACCAAACATATTGCCATCAGGGTCCACAGCCAGTGTGATAAACCCGTAATCACCGATCGACATCTTGGGCCTCTCCACCTTGCCACCAGCAGCTTCGATGCGCGCTTCTTCAATGGCGCAGTCTTCGCTATTGAAATAGACCAGTGTGCTGTTGCCGCCCGAGGGTACATCAGCATGGTGGACGAGCGCGCCACTGCTGCCGAACTGTTCCATATCCATTGGAAAACCCAGCATGGACAGCTCGCCATCAGGTGGGCTGATGCTGTTCATTTCTATTTGTAATACGGCCTCATAAAATTTCTGGGCGCGTGCGATATCCTGCACATAGATTTCAAACCAGTTCACTGGATTCATGGCCATTGTAAGCTCCTTTGTTTTGTTGTTATCCGATTGCGCTGAGGTTGATTAGCCGAGGAATTCCTGCAGCTGATCCAGTGTACCGCCCCAACCTTCATTCATGTCCGGCTGGCCGGCAGCAAAGCGTTCGCGCTCGGCGGCAGTTGGCTCATAGGCAAGCCATTCGACCAGCACTTTCACCATGCCATTATTTTCGCTGAAAGTGACAGTACTGTGTACATACAGTGGCCAGTCAGGGTCCCAGGGATGGCGAGTTAACTCGCGGCTATCCGCACCGCTGAATGACACAATACTGACCAGCTTGTGAGGTCGGTCTATTTCCTTGTACAACCATTTGCCCCACATCTCGTCACCGTCGGGTGTGCGCATGCCATAGTGAAACAGGCCGTCAGGGCGTAGGTCTATTGTGCTGTGAAAGACCGGACAGCCCTTGGGCCCAAACCACTGGGCCATCTGTTCGGGGTCAGTCCATGCGTCCCACATGGCTGTCAGCGAAGTTTTAAATTCTCGCTCAATACGAAAGACAAAGGCTGCTGCGGCATCGGTTTTGGCGTTGGTCGCTTCGTTCATTTTCCACCTCTCAAATTCTTGTTGCTGTTCTGCGTTATGTCTTCTGTCTCGTGGCCACAATGTGGCGATCAGGTTGGTTTGCCAGCGGTGTTCAGGCTCAAGTTTTCTTCTTGGTCTTGTTAGTTTTGCCACTGACTCTTTTACTGGACGAAGCCTTCTCGTTCCTGGCCAGCATGGTGTCCAGCGCAGTAAAGCTGTCATTCCAGAATTGTCTGACCTGGTGCAGCCATTGCTCCATCTCGTTAAAGGCAGTGGGATTGATCGTGTATAACCGTTGCTGTCCTTGTTTATGCATGATCACAACCTCCGCTTCTCGCAACACCTTCAGATGCTGAGATATCGCCGGTGCTGACATGGTGAATGGTTGGCCGAGTTGGCTGGCATTGAGCGTGCCTTTCGCGGCGAGCTGTTCGATTATTTGCCGCCGTGTCGGATCGGCCAGTGCGCTGAATTTATCCATGGTTTTATTATTAAGATATAACTTAATTAAGTCAATAATTAATTAAAAATAGTTGAAAAGGACAGTTTGCTACCGCTGTCACGCAAAGACCCCATGCAGATACCAGAGTCGCTCTCCTTGCCGTTCGTGATAAATCCACAGGCGGCTGCCGTTACGCTCACGGGCAATGTAATAGTCGCGGCGCACATCTTCGCCGGACCACCAACGGGCCTCGATGCGTTCAGGGCCGCGCAGAATACATAGTGGCTGACGATGATAAAGTCTGCCATGGCGTACCGTGAGTGGTTGCGGCTGTGATAATAACCACAGCGGTCTGGGGTTAGGCAACAGCCACAATTTGTCATCGGGCCGTTGTTGGTTTATATGATGACTGTTGCGTGCCGCGTCAAAATCCAGTTGCTGGCAAGCATATTCCGGACAGTGTTCGGCAACACTGTGAATACTGCGTACTGGTTGCCCGCCCAGACGGGCGCGAAGCTGTTCCATGAACAGATCAAGGTTACTGTTTTTGTCCGGGGTGGGAGTTGCCGCCGGACCGCTGAGCAGGGAATTGCTGTGCCCCATAAACGCATCGAAGTTGCTGACATCCAGTTTGATGGCAATAACCGGTGCAGGCAGATCAAGACTGCTGAAATGCATCTCCAATAATTCAAGCAAGTGGCTGCGACAGCGAGTGGGTTGGCGAAGGCCGAGTTTGACAGCGGTAGCCTCGCGTTTTTCGTGGAGTAATTGAAACAGTAATTGGCTGGTGCACAAATCTCTTGCGGTGAGAAATTCTGTCAACTGGCTGAGCATCTCATCGGCGACAGGTAAAAGTCTGTCCAGCTGTTCAATGGCATAGGGCAGATCATAGTCACTGTTGAAAACCGGGGCGGGGATATAGTTATGCGTTGCTTCAGGCGCATTACCAAGCGCCTTGCTGAGTTGGTTAACCAGTTCACTGCCAAAACGCTTACGCAAGCCATCTGTTGGAAGGCGCCAGATATCACGCAAATAGCGTATGCCCATATTGTAAAGGCGGCGGTTCTGTTCCTTGTTCAATTGCAGAACATCGGTGCTTAATTGACCCAGCGCTGAGCGCAGATTGTCGGGTCGGTAAACAAGTATGTTGTGACCAGACCTGGCCAGCAGCAAACTGCCGGAGACAGTAGGACTGGCGGCATAAAAAAATTCTGCTGGCAGCGCTAACTGCACAAGACAATCCTGCAAGGGTTGTTGCAGGCGTGTATGAAGCGTTTCCAGGCCGCCAAAATATTTCAGGCTGGAGCGTACCTCGCAAATCAGCGCCTGGGGATGATAGCTGACGGTGGAACTGATGGATTCGGCTACTGCAGCCAGTTTCTCCAGAGCTTGCTGCTGGTCACTGTCGGGCAAGTCGACAAGGGCAGGAAAGTACAGGGCATACCACAGCGCAGGCCGACTGGTTTTGGCAGGCTGGTCCGGGCGTTGTGCAGGGGCTCGACGTGGTGTTGCAACCGGGAGAGCAATAATGCGTGCCCCCTGCCGGTCGGGAATAGCCGGCAGAGAGATCTGAGCGCTGCTATCGGAATCGTCCACCAGTCATGACCCTGCTAGAGGCGGGGTTGCAGTTGTACCCGGGTGCGGCGCGGGCGGAAATTACCCCGGGCCTTGATCAAGGTGATCTCCGACTCGGAAAAATGCTGATCAGCGGAGGGGATATCCTTTATTTGCAGCCGAACCTGAGATGGTGAGTACTTACTATCATTGTGTTTGAACAACACGCCCAGCGTATCGCCAGTGTCGGCTGCCAGCTGCAGGCGGCGCAATACTTTGCCGGGTAACCAGTTCTGCCAGGCCAGCACGAGTCCGCAATGTTGGTTCTGCAGCGCCTTCTCCATAGTCCACAGGGCATCCTTGCAGGAGGTATCCAGATCGACCACCAGAATCTGCTGGGTATCGATGCCGGCCTGTTCCAGTGCCGGGGCGTAAAGCTGGAATGGCGGAGATACCCAGAGTATCCATTGCCCTTTGGCGATCACGTCGCGCATTAATGGCATTAGCAACTGCAGCTCGCCAGTTCCCCAGCAAGGGGCGATGACTTCCATCAGGCCTTTTTGTGGCCAGCCTTGTCCGGGCAGAATCGCGTCCAGTGAGGCAAAGCCAGTGCTGCGCCCGTGTTGACCCTGGCCAGCCAGGTCGCAACCGCGCCACAGACCGGGATGGCGCTCTAACAGCGCATCAATCTCGTTGTGCCCGGGCTCCGCGCTCTGATTGGCGCTGCTAACCTGGTTGCTAATGCCGTTTGCGCCCGGTGCCGACTGGATCGCTCCATATTGGCTGAAAGCTGCATGGGGCGTGGGCTCTGGCGAATCGATGTGGTGCTTGAGAGAGTTCATGGCAATGACCGCTGCTGTAAAGTACTGTAAATACATACAGTATTATAGGCGGCCATTATTGGCAAGCAATGCTTTCAACAATATTATTAATGAGGCGAGATAAGTGTTGTAATCAATTGTTTTAGCTAAGAATATTAAAGCTTTTCCAGAACGCGCCGCTACCCATTTTGTACGTTGAACCAGCAGCGGAGAGGCAAAATGAGCAAAAAACCGGACATGGTCATGGTCATCATTGCCCTGTTCGTAGCAGGAGTGCTAGCCAGCAGCGTCGCCCAGAGCGCGTTACTGTAAGGCAGTCTTGAACGGGGACAGACAAGACAGACATAGAGACACATAGAGAGACATTGGAAGTTAGAAGAGAGACAAGGGCAGTTTTAGCAGGCTCTAATAAACGCCTGCAAGAATGCTCGGCAAGGAATAGACGGCGCGAGCCGACGCAAGAAAACGACAAGGGAAAGCGACAACCAGGGACAGGTAGTAAAGTAGCCTAGTAACCGCCCTACGCAGTATCGGGGCGGTAAATTTTCTTGTCAGTAATTACCGCATCCAGCCGCACATCCCAACTCGCCACCGGAAACGGCTCGGTCAGTTGGCACTCGTGAGCCAGGCCGATCAATAAAGGCTTGCTGCCGCGGTTAAATATCTTGAAACTGAAAGTCCGATCATAATAGCCCTTCCCCATTCCCAGGCGGAAGCAACCTTCATCGAATCCTACCAGTGGCACAAAAACCACATCCAGCTCAGTGGGTGAGCCAATCGTATCGGGCGATGGTGGTTCGGCAATGCCCCATTGATTCTCGACCAGTTTGGTATCAGCAGTGTAGGGCGCAAACGCCATGAACTCTTCCTGGCCACTATCGATCACCGGCAAAAAACAGGATTTACCTTCAGTCAGCGCAGTGGAAATAAGACCAGAGGTGTCAATTTCGCCGTCAACATGGTGATAAAACGCAAGGCGCTGAGCGCTTTGGAAAAAATCCTGAGCCAGTATCGTTGACTGGATAGCGTGTGCCGCAGCCTGTTGTTGTTCGGGGGACAGGGAGTTGCGTGACTGCCTGAGAGCAGTACGCAAAGCATTGCGTTCTTCCTGATTCATAGTCGGTGAGACAATAAAGGTGAGAAAAAAATGAGGTTCCCCGGAACACCGCTACCAAAGTTGCCCTGAACCCAAAGGTTCAGGTGGTGGCTCCCGCGATGAATCAGGCTTTCCGACGTGCGGACGTGCACAACAACATCTAACGAGTTGCCTCCGGGTATACAGATATCGGCTCAAGAACACTTTTGATTGGCAAATGTTCTAGGGAACTCTGCGCTGAGTATAGCCCGGTAAGAAGGCTAAGATAAAGCCGGATTCGTCCGTAAATTTACGCGAACTCTACAGGGGGGGGTGACTAGATCTCGAGCTGCCGGCCAGAGGCTAGTGCCATGTCAATTTTATCTTCCAGGCCTTTGACTTGCTGTGCGGTGACGTGGCGAGCTTCATTGATGAGCCGGTTTTTGCGTAGCATGTCGTGAGTAATATTCAGGGCAGCCATGACGGCAATTTTCTCAGCACCGTGAATATTGCCACGGCCTTTGATCTTGCGCATGTTCTCGTCAAGATAGTGCGCCGACTTCATCAGGGCTTCCTGATCCGAGGGTGGGCAATTTACCTGATATTCCTTATCGAGAATTTTGACCTGAACGGACGTGCTTTGCTCACTCATACTGGGTAACCGGTGTGTCGAGATTAGGTTTGATCCATCGCCTTGAGGCGAACCAGAATGGACTCAAGCTTGGTTTTGGTCTCCTTGTTTTTCTCAAGGAGTTTCTGGCGCTCGGTTTGCCAGGTACTCTCATTGGCTTTGAGTAGCTGGTTTTCCCGTTTCATTTGCGCACACAGATCGATGAGATCATCGACCTTGCTGCTCAGGTTCTGAAAGCTGTCTTCGTTCATTCTGTATTTGGTCAGTGTGTATTGGTCTGTACTATGTTGATTTTATTGAATTCTGCTGTAGCCGCAACGGACTATTGCCAATACTTTAGGATTTACATTAAGAGTGCAGTAACTATAGAGCCGAGGTGCAGAAGGGTCAATATAAAGCGGGTAAAAAATGGGACTTGGTTCGCCATTCAGTCCCCTATATGCTTGATCGCCTGACTAATTCGCCTGATTCGAGGAATCGCTATACCGATGAGCAGTCAAATTCGGGAAATGAAAACCCGCCGCAAAGAACTCATGGCTCAAATGGAGCCTAACAGTATTGCTCTGTTGGCCGCAGCCCCAGTGAAAATGCGTAATGCTGATGCAGAATACCCTTACCGACAAAGCAGTGACTTTTACTATCTGACCGGTTTTGCCGAGGCAGATGCCTTGCTGGCATTAATTCCAGGCCGCAAGCAGGGTGAGGTTGTGCTGTTTTGTACCGAGAAGAATCCCGAAAAAGAATTATGGCACGGCCGTGTAATGGGCCCTGACGCGGCGATAGACGAATTGGCTGTGGATGATGCGTACCCCATTGGCGACGTCGATGAAATACTGCCGGGCCTGATCGAAGGGCGGGATCGCGTTTACTATGCCATGGGTAAGGACGATCAGTTTGATGACCGCGTCATGAACTGGGTGAAAGTCATCCGTAGCAAATCGAAAATGGGTGCCCATCCACCGGGTGAGTTCATGATGCTCGATCATTTACTGCATGAATTGCGTCTGATCAAATCCAGTGGCGAAATAAAGCTTATGACACAGGCTGCGAAGATATCGGCAGAAGGTCATAAACGGGCTATGGCAGTTTGCCAGCCGGGCATGCATGAATATGAACTGGAAGCTGAGTTGTTGCATGCCTTCACGCGCAATGGCAGTCGTTCTCCGGCTTACTCGTCTATCGTGGCTGCCGGTGATAATGCCTGTATTCTTCATTACACTGAGAACACGAGCGAAGTTAAAGAGGGAGACCTGGTACTAATAGATGCAGGCTGTGAATTTGGTCACTATGCATCAGATATCACCCGTACTTTTCCAGCCAGCGGTAAATTCTCGCCAGAACAAAAAGCCATTTACGAAATCGTGTTGAAGGCACAGGAAGCGGCGATCAAAGCCGTTGAGCCAGGCGCGAACTGGGATGCCCCGCACAAGGCTTCAGTCAAGGTCATCACGCAAGGCCTGGTCAAGCTTGGGCTGTTGAAAGGCAAGCCGGCCGAACTTATCAAAAAGCAAGCCTACCGGGACTTCTACATGCACCGGGTTGGGCACTGGCTGGGTATCGATGTCCATGATGTGGGTGACTACAAGATCGATGAAAAATGGCGTCTGCTGGAACCCGGCATGGTGACTACCATCGAGCCCGGCATTTATATCTCCCCCGACAATACCAAGGTCGCCAAGAAATGGCGTGGCATTGGTGTGCGAATCGAAGATGATGTACTGGTTACCCGCAAAGGCCATAAGATTCTCAGCACGGGCATCCCCAAGACAGTTGCCGAAATCGAAACTTTTATGGCCAAAGCAGTACATTAACCCATGCTGATCGATTTACCTGCAAACTCTTCATCTGCGAACTCCCTCAAGGATCACTACGACATTATCGTTGTCGGTGGTGGTCTGGTCGGTGCGAGTTTTGCGCTGCATCTGCAGAATGAAACCGGCGCCACGCTTTCTATATTGGTCGTTGAGGCTGTCGCAGCCGGGTCGCAAGACCAACCCAGTTTTGATGCCCGTTCCACGGCGCTGTCCTGGAGTTCGCGCGAATTTTTCGCGCGCGCCGGGCTTTGGGGTGCGCTCGACGAAGAGGCGACCGCCATTAATGATATTCATGTTTCCGATCAGGGCCGATTTGGATCAGCCTCGTTGAGTCATACAGAGCACCGCCAGGAAGCGCTTGGTTATGTGCTTGAGAACCGCCATCTTGGTACCGTGTTAAACACGGCATTGGAAGAATCACCGACAATAGCGAAATTGGCACCCGCGCAGATCAGTCAGATCTGGCCAAAGCAGAGCGGAATGGAATTAACAATCGACTGCCAGGACAGTACGCACACTGTGTCAGCTGCTCTGGTTGTGGTAGCAGAAGGGGGCAGGTCGCCCATCTGTACTCAATTGGGCATTGAGCAGCAACGCAAGAGCTACGAACAACATGCGATCATTGCCAACATCGCTTTGGAAAAAGCCCACAACAATCAGGCGATAGAGCGCTTTACGCGCAGCGGGCCATTGGCTGTTTTGCCCTTGTCGGGTTATACAGGCTTAAATCGTGCTTCGCTGGTATGGACGGTTGATGCCGCAGAGAGTGAGCAGCTGATGGCTTTATCGGACGCTGAAACTGTGAAAGCCCTCAATGCACGCTTGGGTCGTCAGGCAGGTCGCGTTACCCAGATCGGCAAGAGAGTGTGTTATCCGTTGACGCTGTCAGTCGCCGCTGAGCAAGTACGCCCGGGACTGGTCTTGCTGGGCAATGTGGCGCATACCGTGCACCCGGTTGCCGGCCAGGGTTTCAATCTGGCACTACGGGATACCGAGTGTCTGGTTAACGAGTTGGTGGCAGGGCAAGCGCGTCAGGAATCGCCCGGATCAATGGCAGTACTGCAGCGTTATCTAGATCAGCAGACGCAGGATCAACAACGTGTCATCACGTTTACAGATCAGCTGGTATCCCTGTTTTCCAGCGCCAGAACGCACAAGGCGCTAATCAGAAAACTGGGCTTGTTGTCGATTGACATGATTCCCACCTTACGCCAGCAACTGGCACGTTCTGCCATGGGGGTCTGAGTTGCTAAAGCATTGCTACTTCCGCTAGAGAGTGCTTACTGAGATTCATTGACCCACTGATTATCGATCAATAATCCTTTCCGCTGAGCCTCAGCGAGTACCTGCTCATACTCATCCACCTGACCATGCCGTAAGTATATTCGCGCCAGATTTCGCCAACTACCCGGACTATCAAATATCTGCACTATTTCCAGTGCGAGATCTACTGCCAATTCGCTTTGTGAGGTCTGGACGAGTACGTCTTCAAGTTCGCTATAGGTTCTGTTGTAGAATTCTGGCCGTAGCTGATTACCTTCTGTGATACTGAGTTGAAAATGACGCAGCAAGTATTGAAAGGATTGGTCGATATTGCCAACATTATTATGGCTTCGGGCCAAAGTCAGTGAAACAGCAGAATCAACTTGTCCACCGCGTGAAAAATAGCTGTCAAAATATTCGATGCCATCTTGATACCGCTCTGAATGCATGCTGAGTTGACCGAGGGTTCGATATAATAGCAATGTTTCGTCGGGCGATATTTCCTCAAGCGACAATGCCGACCGGTAGAGTTCTATGACATCCTGAAGTTGACCCTCTGCCAGAAAAAAATTGGCATACCCGTTTACCAGGGTAAATTTTTCTGAATCAGTCAATTGTTCATAATCTTCGAGCAACGGGTCGAGTTCCTGTAGCGCTTCGTCGGGTTGCTCAAGCCTTAGCCTGACGAGCGATTCCTGCACAGCAAGTTCAACGAGCGAGTTGCTTGGCTCGTCAGGATTGAATGCTGTATTGTTCTCTGTGGATTCTGACAGCGCTTTTCTGGAAGATTGGTTTAAAGGTTGCGCTAATGATTGTGAATCCAGCGGTGGTTTATAACACGATTACGCGTTGACAGCCTCACAATCAACAAGCAGAGAATCATCGACTTGTGGAGGGATATCGTTGTGCAATGACAAGCATGAAAAAAAAGCGGCTATAGCAATAATCGAATTGACCATGCCGGTAAACTTTGCTTTTGACATTGCCTGTAATCCGTTCGGTAACATCACTTTTCCAACTGGAACACAATTCGTTGACGGACGTCGGTGGTTGCAACTGGCGAACCGTCTTCGACTGCAGCTGCATATTTCCAGCGGCGAATAGATTGCAAAGCAGATCGCTCAAACATGCCTTCGGGCTCTGCGTAAAGTACAACAGGGTCCACGACATTGCCTTCGGCATCGACGGTAAAACTAAGCTCGACGAAGCCTTCGATCCCGCGTGCCAGTGCGCGTTGCGGATAGTTGGCCGTGGTACGAATCAGAGGCACCATGACATTGTCACTGGGTGTGATAGAGATGCCCGGCATGGAGATGTCATTCAATCTTACTTGTGTGTCTGTTGTTGGCCCAAACCCTCCGTCAACAGGAGTGCGTGTCAGAATGTCAGGACTGGGTGGAAGAGGTTCTTCGATTGGCGGCGGTGGCGCAATTTCCGTGAACAATTCCATCTCGAATTCGGGAACGCGAGCATCAATAAGCCGGGTTACAGTAAGACGCTGTGGGCCATTGTCGCTCACTGCTATAAGGTATTGCATGAAATAGAACAGCAGTAGTGTGACCAATGCAGCAAGCACAATGGCAATATTGAATCTGAAAAATTGGCGAGCGAAATCCATCATAGTGAACCTCCACCTATTGGTTAGGGTGTCGCACTGGCTGACCCGACATAAGTAATTTAAATTCATCTGAATTGGCGGGGACAAAGTGCACTGGGATTAACAATCCTGGTAGTTGGCTGTCTTCTTTGGCTTGAAAGTTAAAATGCAGACTGGACAGGCAGCAGGTCAGAGCTACTGCCGTAAAAAGATAAGGCAAGAAACTCTCGCGGGGAATATGGTGTCTGTCAGCTTGCGGATGCAAGATGTGGTTGATGCGCTGCGTCAACTGATGCGCATTACCCAACATGCCAGGTTTGTATTTAGAGGCGTCAGGTAACATAGTTTGCGCCATGCAGACCAGGCATTCGGCGTAGGCAAACTGACAGCCGGAGTCATCTATTGCGATATCGTCGCAGGATTTTTCCGCTTCTGCCTCCAGCCGTGCAAGCGCAGACCAGGCCAATGGATTGAACCAATACAGGCTGGCAACCAATCGGCTTAACACGTAGAAAAACCAGTCATTGCGAGCAATATGTCCAAGTTCGTGTCCGAGAACGCACTGGTTGCTTACTGTCCCCCAATTCTGCGCTGCGGTTGGCAGGATGATGCGATGCCTGAAAACACCCCAGGTGCTGGGCGATCTGACGGCGCTGGAAAGATACAGTGAGACAGGTTGGGTCACGCCATTGCGCTGACTTAATTCAGCCAATTGTGCCGCTAACTCCGGGTTGTCACACGGTTGGCAAGTTATCGAACTACGGATCACCGCACGAATATCAGCAGTTAGCTTGAGCAGATTGAAAGCGGCTCCCGCGCAATAAAGCAATGTCAGGTAAACCAGCAGATTTGCCAATGGCGGCAAGAAGGCAAAACTGCCGTTGGCCAGCCTTTCGTTGAGGGATACCGGTATGGCAATTCCCAATTCGGGGCCAAGCCATTGCAATAGCGGAAGTAGTGCAAGGGCCACAAAGGCCATACGCCAGTTGGCATTGCGAAAAGACGGGGATTTACGAGCCAGGAAAAAATTCAGCAACCCTGCCATCAAAAGAATCAAGGTTGAGACGACTAGCCAATCAATAATAACGGGAAGACTTTCGGAGAGACCTGCCTGATAAGTTTGTGATGTGACTTTGCCCATGGTGCCATTCCGGGGTAGTTGTTTGGACTATTGCCAGGTTGAAGAGTCTTTGAGTGACTAGCTTTTTGTTGCTTTGGCTTCCTCTATCACTTTCTTGAGACGATCCAGTTCCTGCGCCGAGATGTCTTCTTTTGACAGATCCAGTAGCGTATTCATGGCCAATGAAGGTGAGTCTTTGAAAAACGTGCGGAGAAGTCGGCGCACGGCCGTGCGGCTGGCTTCTTCATGATCGATTGTGGGTGAATAGAAATATTTGAGATCGCGCTCGGCAACCGAGAGAAACTCTTTGCGCGCCAATTTGTTCATCGTCGCCCGGATCGCTGAATAGCTGGGAGCATCAGGAAGGCGCTGTTCGATGTCTTTGGCGGAGGCTTCGCCGAGCTCATAGACAATGTCCATGATCTGGCGCTCGCGGCGACTGAGCTGATTGAATTTTGGCATAGCGACATTACCCAGCTGAGGTTCGATAATTGGTGCTACTTAAATAGCACTATGCTGCAAAAGTAGCACTTGGGGGCGTAAAGTCAATATGCAAAGCAAAAAATATTGATCAGTGAGTTAGCGTCAAGGGACTCACTTGAGGTCGTTAACTAGAGGGCGGCGCGCAAGGCCTCGATCCGTTTGCGGTTCGCGCCCAGGTCGCTGTAGCCCAGACGTGATGCGGAGCGCACGTGAGTGACGCCGGCAGCCGGATCGTAGAGAAATTCCACATCATCCACATAACCCATCAGGGCCGTGGTGAATTCCACATATAAATAATTGCCATCCTGATTGACGATGTTGGTGCGCTCCATGCCATTCAGGACACCGCGAACTTGTTCCAGTGTCGCTTGCAGTGGCGCGATTCCGTGCGTTTCATCACTCGCGTAACTGGTCACGCAATTCGGAGAGTCCGGGCAAGCGGTCAGACGGCCATCGACTACGCCGATGTCTTGTGGTGGTTCGCCAGCGCAGGCAGAGAGGAATGGCAACATGGACAGTAGTGACTTTTTCATAATTTAACCCCGAAAACCGTGTAGTACGTGTGCAGACTCGATAGCGATCAGCGGTGGTATCAACCCACCACCGTCATGCCCAGCCATTCAGCAAGCAGGGCCGGCTTCTGCGCGCCTTCAATCTCCACTGTGACAATGTGCTTGAGCAAATAGTGCTTGGCTTTTTTCTCCTCGGCACTGGCGAGCTGGAACCTTGCCCGAATCCGGTTGTTAACCTTGACCGGATTGATGAAACGTAGCTTGTCGAAGCCATAGTTAATACCCATGACCGTGTTCTCTAACTTCAGACTGGCCTCAAAGCCCATGGGTACGAGCAAGGACATGGTTAAAAAACCATGCGCGATTGTCGTGCCGAATGGTGTCTGAGCGGCCCGCTCCGGATCCACATGAATGTACTGATGATCACCGGTGGCATCGGCGAACTTGTTGATGCGCTCCTGATCCACCAAGAGCCAGTCTGAAACCCCTACCTCTTTGCCAATGTAGTCGGGTAGTTGTGCAGGATTGATTTTCAAGGTCATGGTGGGTCCTCAACAATAGCCGTGGGTATCCGGCTAGAGCCGGTATCGAAGTCGCAGTATAACCGCGTCCTTAAGAATCCTGCGACTAGGGATACACAGCGGAAGTCCCTATAATAGAGAAAAAGCGGAGTTAAGATGACAACGAAAGACCAGAACCAGTTTGATGTGCTGATTGTCGGCGCGGGCATGGTAGGCGCAACGCTGGCCTGCTTACTGGCAGAAGCACCTGTCAAAGTGGGCCTGTTGGACAAAACTCCCCTGAAGCCGGACGGCATTCCGGAACCCTTTGATGCCCGGGTCAGCGCTCTGACACTGGCTTCACGCAAACTGTTCAATGATCTCGGGCTTTGGCAGCACATCGAGGCGGTGCGCGGTTGTGACTATCAGGATATGCATGTCTGGGATGCTGACGGCACTGGTTCAATTCATTTCTCGAGTAGTGAGATCGGTGAGCCGGCCCTGGGCACTATCGTAGAGAACGGTATTGTACTTGCGGCATTGCATCAGCGTTTGCAGACAATCGCTAACCTGGAAATTCTGCCACCCGAGTCAGTCGACTCATTACTGTCTCTGGATGACGAAGCAGGTAAGCGCATCAGCGTGGCGACAAATACGGGTCAACAGCTCACGACCCGGCTGCTGGTAGCTGCCGATGGCGGCAATTCCAAAATTCGGGAGTTGGCACAATTCAAAACGCGCGAATGGGAGTATGGCCATCAGGCGATAGTCACCACAGTGCGTACTGAAAAACCCCATCAGATGACCGCCTGGCAGCGTTTTATGGACACCGGTCCGCTGGCGTTCCTGCCTTTACAATCTGACAGCATTACGGACGAGCAACATTTTAGTTCGATAGTCTGGTCTACACTGCCGGATCAGGCCGCTGCGTTGATGGAGCTTTCCGATGCAGCGTTCTGCAAAGCGCTGAGCGAAGCATTCGAGGCAACGCTGGGTCCGGTAGAGAGCTGCGCCAAACGCTTCAGCTTTCCGTTACGCCAACGACATGCCATCGATTATGTGCAGCCGGGAATTGCATTGATAGGGGACGCGGCGCATACCATTCATCCACTGGCAGGCCAGGGCGTCAATCTGGGCTTGCTGGATGCCGCGGCACTGGCCAATGAGTTGTCGCGAGGTCTGGCCAGTGGTCGTGCGCCCGGCGATATCACTTTGCTCAAGCGCTATCAGCGAGCTCGTAGTGGCCACAATCTCAGCATGATGTGGCTGATGGAAGGCTTCAAGCACTTGTTTGCCGGCCAAGCACTGTCGGTGCGCTGGCTGCGCAATCTGGGTTTGCATAGTGTCGACAGCATGCCGGTGGTTAAGAACCAGCTAGCCCGCAAGGCAATGGGACTGGACTACACTGGCTAGATCTATGTGGGTGAAATTACCGGCTCCATGGGCAGCCGGATTTGAGCATTCAACTACGCTACTTGTCAGTTACCCACCCAACTTTCCAATCAATCTCTCAACCAAACTCTCAATCAATCTCCCAACCCACTAGCCAGACAACTATCTGACTAGTGATGGCTGTCATTGTATTGGGCATTCATGATGGACTGCACGGTATTGTCGACATGGTTCTTGATTAGACGTTTGACATCCTGATCGTGGACCAGGGCACAGGTTTGCGGCCAGTTCTGATAAGTCACAGCAGCTTTGATGCCGCCGGTATTCTTCAAGCTGACAATACCGTGTAGCTGAGACCAGATCAGCAGGGTGTGATCCACCAACGCTTCTTCGGAGCAAGGCACCTGATACTGATGATAAATCTCCAACACCAACTTGCGCAGCCGGATGATGGATTGGCAGGCGATATCGACCATTTCCGGTGAAGACCACTCCATAGGTAAAGTCGAAGCAAAGAGAATCTGGAATCGAGCTGGCTGTTCTTGGGAAAAATGATAGTAGGCCAGACACATTTCGAGTATGGCAGCTTTTGGATCAGTCGCTTCCTGACATTGAGCTTCGTAGTATTGGTTGAATTCGCTGTAGAGACGCGCCTTGATCGCCAACATGAGCGCATTCTTGTCGGGGAAATGGTTGTACACCGCTGACGGTGAAATACCCACTTCCTTGGCGAGTCTGCGAAGAGATAACTGCTCGGTTTCATTGGCTTCAATGAATTTCATTGCTTCACCAATCAATGCCTCTTTCACATTTCCATGGTGATAAGGTTGCTGATTTTCCTGATCGTCGCTGAACATTGCTAAGCCCTTAGGTTCGGTTTGCCGCTATTCGACTAGTATTGAAAATTAAATCTGACCTGCAGCTGTAAAACATCGTTTTGGTCGTAAAGCGCATACACAGAGTCTGGCGCACTTTTGTAACCGACCCAAAGCAGACCCAGACTCCAGCTGTCAGACCAATCAAAATTGGCCGACAATCTTGTGACTTCACCGACGGCATCCGGAAGTTCATTCCAAACCCCCGAAATTTGCAACCGCTCGTTCATTGCGGTCCAGTAAAAACGCGCACCAAAGCCGGTCTGGTTAGCGTCAGTCCAAAGATTAGCTGTGTGATCTTGGGTGTAAATACTGTCGATTTCGACGCTGAGAAGCAAGTTCTCAAAGCCGCTATACTCCAGACCCAATACCCCTAACCACTGGTCTTTAGTTTCCCAACTGTTATTCATCGCGGCTACGGTCATTAAAGCGGGTCGTAGCGCACGATTCTTGTGAAAACCTGCTTCGGCGAATGCGAGCCACGGCCCTGACACCCGGTTCCCGGCTACGCCGATGGCACGATTGCGTGTAGCCTGAAACAGAAATGCTGGCGGTTGCGACACACCTTGCGCCACAGCAGTCCCGACACCGCTGGGAGTATTATTGTTGAACTCGCCCATCACAATTTGCACATCGCCAAGTGATGACTGCCGCGAAGCACGAAAAAAGATTTCATGTTTCTTGGCGCTATCCAGTATTACTGGTTGTATGCCTGCCTGGCGAAGTGCGATATAAGGGTCGAACTCATCTCGTTCCGGCGCCAGTTGATTGAGCCCGGCTTCCCATGTTGCGACGCCTTCTATTTGCCATTCTCCGACTGGAAAACTGGCCAGTACTGCAGGTACTTGAAGCCGCAAGTCTTCCAGATCCTGTTGGGCAAATGTGAATTGATCCTCGGTGTTCACTAAATCAGTTACGCGCAAATATTCAGCCTGACCCCAGGCAACTATCTGATTGCCAAACTTGAAATAAAGACCGTTGTCAGTCTCATGTTCCAGATAGAAATCACGTACTTGATAACGATTGCGGTGAACGTTAATTTCGGCCGTACTGTAATTGCGCGACTCATAGGCCCGATACACTTCGTCGTGATAAACATTGCCGCTAATGCGGAAATTCCAGTCGTCAGCCAGCTCTTTGTCATATTGCAAAAACAAGCGAGTCTCAATCTTGTTGATACCCGACTCTTGCCTTGCAAACCCGGCGCCGGGATCTTGCAAACCAAAACTGACTTCTTCAATCAACCAGCCCAGTAATCCAATGCCGTCTTGGCTACTGGTTTCTACTTGGACGTCGAGAGGCTCGAAAAAGTTACCTTGAGCGAATGCTTGTTGTGTAAAAAGCATTGCCATGCTGGCCAGTGGCAAGAGGAGTAGTTGCCGAATAGGAGTCACCGGGAGCACGCTGATTAGTTCGGGTTGCTGTTGCGCTGCAGAGATTCAGAAGTAAAAAATTCGTCGTTCAACTCGCTGTCATAGCTCACGTCGTTGAGTTGCAGAATACTGGCATGTTCCTGCCGATCATTGCGTGTGGTGATGGCCTGCAAGCGACCGGTAGTCCAGTAACCCTGAACCTGGTGGACGTCTTCAGCAAGAAAATACTTGATGCGATTGCCACGCAACTCCCAGGCCTGGGCGCGAATCTGGACAAAGTTCTCCTTGCTGATCCAGGCCCGCAAGCGCGAGTAACCTGTCGCTTCTTCAGCTTTTTCGCGAACGCTTGCTTTTGGCACGATGTCGATAACCCAACAATCCTGACCATCGATTTCCTCGGATTCCGAGACGAAACTGTAGTCATACCAGTCCAACTCGATACCGTTGATATCGGCATAGGTAAAGTCACTGCCAAGAAAGGAGTCTGATGTTTCGCTGCTCGCCAAGCGCTTTACTCGTTGCAGGGCGGGTAGATAGAGCCAGGAATCATCATCACGCTCGGCATCAGTCCAGTCGTAATTCAAATAACCAGTGCCGCTAATATCTGCCGGAGCGCTAAAGCGGGTCAGTGTGCGTGTGCTGTCGTCGTAATCCTTGGCATACAGCGTTAACTCACGCGTGCGTTGCCGATCGCGACGATCAATGAGAATCATGGTGTAGTTGGCGGTAACGGTTTCGCCGTCGGCCAGATTGTCGACGCGTTCCATCACTTGTCTGGCATCGAGAGCGGAATTCTGAGCCGAAGTTGTCAGTACTGGCAGGGCAGCAAGCCAAAGCACGCCCAGCACTGAGCGCCGAAGGCTTGAACTGCTAGAAATTACTGTTCTGGTCATCTTGGAAGTGCTCATCCAGTCAGTGATTGCTCATTGTTATTGCTGGGGCGCTGTCTGTCTACCAGATACAGTATAGCTGGCAAGAACACCAGGTCGCCAATCAAAGCCATCGCCATAATTATAGCGCCAAACATTCCAACGTGAATCGTCGTGGTAAATGAACCCAGCGTCAAGACGCTGAAGCCTGCCACCAGAGTTAATGAGCTGAATACAACGGCACGGCCGGATTCGAACATGGCGCGCTGCACGGCTGTGTGGACATCTTCACCCTGACGTTTGTTAATCAGGTAGCGATTCATGACATGAATCGCATCATCAACGGCGATGCCCATAGTCATAGCGAACACAATCACCGAGCTTTGATCAAGGTAGATTCCTAGCCAACCGGCGAAGCTGGCCGCCAACAGTATGGGCAATACACTTGGAATAATGGACAGGAGCCCGTAGCGCACAGAACGAAACAGAATGATAAAGAACAGGCAGATAACGAACAGTGCAGTAAGAAATGACTTCAGCATGCCGTCGGCTGTATAAATGTCCTGCACTGTGTAGAGCACCATGGTGCCAGTTGTCACTGGATTGAGCTCACTGTAGTTGGTGGTCAGATATTCGTTGATGACATCAAGTTCGGTTTGCATGGCAGATGCTGGCAAGTTGATAACAGGCACTACCATGCGTGTATAGCGGTTATCGAAATCTTTGAGGTCTGACAGATCTTCATTGGCACCGCTGCTGTCGTAAAGCAGCAAGTACTGCGCAGTGAGTTCGCGGCTGATTGGTATGTCACGGAAGGCAGGGTCGTCACCATGCAGTGCCATATTGATTTCATGTAAATAGTCGACTAACGAATTGATCTTGCCGAGGTCTTCGTGACTGGATAGCCAATCCTGTATGGTGGCCATCTTGGTCAGGAACTCCGGCTCTTTGATGCCTTCAGGGCTGCCTGAATCAAGAATAATATCCAGCGTCATCATGCCTTTGAACACGTCATCAAAATACTCGATGTCTTGTCGCGTCTGACTGTCTTCCTTGAACAGCGTCACGTAATTATTTTCGATCTCGGCACGCGGCAAGTTCCAGATAATAAATAGCAGCAATAGTGCGCCGGCCACGAGAATTTTGTTGCTATGGGTTTGCACAATGCCGGGTAGATTGGCGACGGCCCGGGTAATCAATCCGCCGCGAATTACTGCGCTGGTGCTGGCAGGCAAGGTTTTCAAGTAACTGAGCATCGCGGGTAACAGTGTTAGCGCGAGCAAGAACAATAATATTGGACCTATGGCTCCAAGCAGCGCGAATTCGCGAATAGGCAAGATGCGGGTTACCGACAGGGCAAGAAAGCCAGCAGAGGTTGTAATGGCAGTGAAAAATGCCGGCTTCCAGATAGTCAGAATTGTGGATCGGGCAGCCTCAACGCTGTCACTGGTGTTCTGGGAGTAATGAAAGAATTCCAGTAGCACATGTACGGTAATGCCGATACCAATGATGATCAGGGTTGGTGCCAATGCAGCGCTGTCTATGGTGGTTTGCGGAATGCCCAGGTAGTACTGCAGTTCGAGCAGCATCAACAAGCCACCACCGATGACAAGCCAGGGGAACAAAGTGGCGGCCCAGGAGCGAAAGCTGAAATACAGTATGGCGATCATCAGCACGGTCATGATGGGTATCAGCAGCGCCGAGTCCTCTGCCGAGACTGTTTCAAAGCGTTCATTCACCAGTGGATAGCCCGAAAGATGCAGTCGATAGGGCTCATCGGCGTCGGCAAACAGCGACTCGGTTTCAATAAAGCTGAACAAGTCCTGAACCAAATCAATCTTGTGCGCAGACGTTTCGCCCCGGTATTCCACCCGGGCGGCAACGCGGGTGTTGCGGAAATCGGGTGTGATCAGCGTATCGATGGCCAGCGGTTCATTGTCCAGAATTGACTTCACCTGAGCTATGGCAGCAGGGTCGCTGCCGAGCGTGGCGATGTCGTCGATCAAATAGTCGGTGCGCAGATCATCGCCATCGGCATGGACGTACTGGAAATTGGTCAGCGAGCGCAGTTGGGTGATGGCCGGGTGGAACTCGAGGAAATCGGAGATCTCCTGCAGGGCATGCAATGCAGGAGTAGTGAAGACATCATTTGTACCGGTCGCTTCGATACCGACCAGCAGATACTCGTTGTCACCAAACAGATCGAGCAGCCGGTCATATTCGGCTAGCGTGGGGTCACCAGCAATGAAATAACGCTCGGTGCTGTTATCAAACGGTAAGGGGCCGCCCGTGAGGAGCAGCAGAGGGATGAGGGCGACAACAGCAGCGACAATGGCTGCGCGCCGGGCCAGCACAAAATTCGCCCAAGCAGCGATAAATCGATCCAACCTGATACTCCCAGGTCCGGGCAAGACCTGTCAGGTTTGCCCTTTATAATTTTTTATTGTTCGGCATTGAGCATAGATGCTCGCAGTAAATAACACCAACTTTGGGGGTAGTCTAAACCTAGATGTGAACTGCGTAAAGATGATATTGGAGATTTTCTATCCAATGCTCTATGGGTAAAAACTTCAAGTAATAGATATTCTTATGAAGATTTCTTAAAGCCAGTCGATAGTATGCATATGTGGCCCCTGAATACAGTCTCAGGGCCTTCATAGCAGTTTGGAGCGGTAGCAACACATGAGCAAGGAATTGAAATTCCCTTTCGACCTGGATCTCAGCTCACTGGATACAGGCAGCATCACCAATATCCTCAACGATATCGAGCATCACCTTCCTTTGATGGAATGTGAAGGCGACGTGTCACAACTCCTCGAAGTGAAAGAGTTCTTCGAAGGCGAGCTGAAACTGTCCCGGCGACTACATTAAATTCACGACGCCATGCGATTCGCCCACGACTTGGGTGATTATCCGCCCTTTAAGCTGACGGCTTCTTGCGCTCGACTTGCCGGATACCGGTGTACTCCCGTCAGACCTTGGTTTATTCTGCCTAACCCGTTCAATAAGAACGGCCATGTGAATGAAATACACTTGGCATTTAATTGGAATAATAAAGGTTATGACTATGAAATCCGTCCTTTCTCTGCTCGCCGCTTGTTTACTTTGCAGCACTGCGACCGCCCAGCTCGACACCGCTGCGCTGGAACGTGCTATGGCCAACCCGGATCGCCCGGCTGCTGACAAAGAGCGGGATGCGTCCCGCCAAGCTCCCGCGGTATTGTCATTCATGGGTGTTGAACCCGGTATGACTGTGCTGGATATCAACGCCTCCGCTGGTTGGTACACTGAAGTCCTGTCCTACGCTGTTGGCTCCAATGGCACAGTCTATATGCAGAATCGTCCAGGTGGGCGTGCTGATGAAGCTGCCAAGGCGCGCGCAGACCGTTTGGATAACGTTGAACAAATCGCTGATATCACAGATGCCCCAGCCGGGTCTGTAGACTTCGCCATTACTGGCCTGAATTTTCACGATTTTCATAATTCGGATCCGGCCCGCGCCCAGGCGATTCTGGCCGATGTAATGAGCGTCCTGAAAACTGGTGGTGTACTGGGTATTCTCGACCACGAGGGTACTCCTGGCGCTGACAATGCGACTTTGCACCGCATCGCTTTTGATGAAGCTGTGAAAGCCGTCCTTCAAAGTGGCTTCGCACTGGTCGGCAGCAGTGAAGTGCTGGACAACCCGGCTGATGACCATACGGTTGGCCCATTTGATGAATCACTCGGACGCAATACCGACCGTATCGTTCTGAAATTCATGAAACTGTAAAAGCTGTACCAACTGCACAAATTGTACAAATAGACAGAAAGACCCCAGAATCGCTTCTCGAGAGTGACACCCAGTCACTCTCGAGAGCATTCGATCTGGCGGCTGTTTCGAATCAGCGCGCGCTACACTACCGTGCTAAAATCTCCCCCGCTTGGCAATATCGTTAGTTGCCTGGCAGCACATTCCCATCCGAAAACCCGAGTAGACTTTGACCAGCCAAGAAGCCACGAATCCGTTTCGTAAATTCGTCTCTGCGTTTCAATACAGTCGCATCGCCTTGCAGATTGTCTGGGACACGCACGCCCTGCTGACGATTGTCATGGCGCTTAGCACGCTTGCTGCCGGCGTGCTGCCAGCGGCCATTGCATCGATTGGCGGTTTGTTCGTTGATGCAGTGGCGACTGCAATTCAGGCCGATGGCGTACAAGCTGAGCAGGCGCGCGGCGATGTTTTGCGTTATGTGCTGATTGAAGCGGGACTTGTTGTGCTAATGACTGGCGCGCAAAAACTCAATACGGTGTGCCAGTCCATTCTCCGCGTCCTGCTCGGCAACAAGATCAATGTCATGATTCTAGAAAAGGCTCTTACTCTCGAGCTGGCGCATTTCGAGGATTCCGAATACTACGACAAACTGGTCCGTGCCAGACGCGAGGCTTCAAGTCGCCCGCTGAGTCTTGTTATCAAGACATTCGATCTGGGCCGGGACGTCATCGCGTTGATTACTATTGGCTTGTTCTTGTGGCAATTCTCACCTTACGCGGTCTTGTTGCTGGCTTTCGCCGGCGTTCCTGCGTTTATAGCTGAAGCCAAATTTTCTGGCGAAGCGTTTCGTATTCATCGTCGTCGTTCCGCCGAGCGGCGAATGCAGATATATCTGGAAATGGTATTAACCCGTGAAGACGGTGTGAAAGAAGTGAAGCTGTTGCAACTGGGCAAGATGTTTCTGCAGCGTTATGTCGATATTTTTCGCAACATCTATCAGGAAGATCGCAATCTGGTGCTACGGCGTGGGGCCTGGGGTTACGTATTGGGCCTGCTAGCTAGCGCCGCGTTCTATTTTGCTTATGGTTGGGTTGGCTTTGCCGCAATCGGTGGCGCTATCACTATTGGTCAAATGACCATGTACATCGCGCAATTTCGGTTGGGGCAGAATGCTGTCACCAACAGTCTTACGGCCGTGAACGGCATGTATGAAGACAATCTGTATCTGTCCAATCTCACTGAGTATCTCGATCATAAAGTACCGGAACAAACCGGTGATAAAACCGCTGGTCCTGAGCCAACTGATGGCATCCGCTTCGAGCACGTGAGTTTTCATTACCCGGGCAGTGATATTCCTGCGCTGAAAGATATCAACTTGCATATCCGCTCCGGAGAAAGTCTGGCCATTGTCGGTGAAAACGGGAGTGGTAAAACTACGCTCATCAAGTTACTGACTCGGCTTTACCGACCCACAGAAGGCCGCATTACTCTGGAAGGCATGGATCTGGGCGATTGGGATATCGATGTCTTGCGCGAAAAGATTGGTGTTATCTTTCAGGACTTCGCCCGTTATCAACTGTTAGTGGGTGAGAATATCGGGATTGGCGATGTGAAAGAAATTGCCCGCGAGGATCTAGTCGAAGAGGCCGCACGCAAAGGCATGGCCGATGAGTTCGTCAAAGACCTGCCCGATGCCTATAACACTCAGCTGGGCACCTGGTTCAAGAACGGCAAGGAATTATCTGGCGGACAATGGCAAAAGATTGCTCTGGCTCGGGCGTTCATGCGCAGCAAAGCCGATGTGTTGATACTTGACGAGCCAACGGCGGCAATCGATGCGCGAGCTGAAGCCGATATCTTCTCCCACTTTCGTGATCTGACGGCAAATCGCATTTCAATCATAATTTCCCACCGCTTCTCAACGGTGCGTATGGCCGACCATATTATCGTATTGGAAAAGGCAGAGATTCAGGAGCGCGGCAGCCACGAGGAATTATTGGCAGCTGACGGACAATATGCCACGCTGTTCAACCTGCAGGCGCAGGGGTACCAATAGCTTGGCTACACCACTGTTTTATTTTCTGGTTGCACTCTTAACGGCATTTGTTGCCACTTTACCTTTCGGGCCAATTAATCTTACCGTTGTAAAAACCACCGTCGACCATCACCGGGCAGCCGCATTAAAGGTATCGTTCGGTGCATCGCTGGTAGAAACCGTTCAGGCCTGGATTGCTATTTACTTTGGTTTGTTTATTAGCCGGTTTCTTGCCGACCATGCCAGTGTCAATTTACTTATCGCGGCGGCTTTTATTGGTCTGGCAATCTACGTTTACATACACGACTCACACCCATCGTTGGCCAATAACAATGTTGCGAATCCATCGTTCATTAAACGTGGCTTGTTTGTCGCCACGATTAATCCACAGGCGATTCCGTTCTGGGTGTTTGCAGTGGCTACGATCAGCCAGAATCTTGGGTTCGATTATGTTGGCGGGTATCTGGTGCTGTTTCTGCTGGGTGTGTTCTTAGGAAAAATGCTGGCGTTATATGGCTTTGTGATTGCCAGTGACTATCTCAAGAGCCATCTTGATGAGAGTAGCCGGGCGGTGAATCACTTGCTCGCGGCAGTGCTATTCATTATTGGTCTGATACAGATCTGGCGCTTTCTTAACGCCTGAGTACTGGTCTTTAAAAGCACTGGTCTTAAAATTGCTTCAGTCTTTTAGAACAGCTTCCTGCAAGCCCCTGACACTGTTGCTTACCAGTATGCGTGTTGACTTGCGCAGATCTTCTCGCGTCAACACAGCTTCCGTGGCTGCGCCGGTGTCCAGCAGCTGTTGCCGATAGGCACCGGGCAATAATCCGCAATGCAAGGCTGGCGTGTACAGCTCGCCGCCAATCTCCAAATATAAATTATAGATAGTGGTCTCGGTTAGCTGGCCATTGCCATTGTAGAGAATCACGTCATCACAATCTGCCGCTTGTTGCCGTAACCGCTGATAGGTCTCGCGCCGGGTTGTTTTGTACTGCAGGAATTTATCCCGGGCATCTACCGGAGTTGCTGCCATTTTCAAGACGACGTTTGCCTGTGGTTCCGGTAATGCCATGGTCTCGAGAGTGATCTCGCCGCTGAAGGCGACCAGCATGCGAACACGGCACGCCTCAGCGCTAGTCAGATTAGCCAATGCAGCATCTAACTGCCTTGGTTGCAGTGGAATGCCGAAATAGGCAGCAGCGTCCAATACGCGCGCTACATGATATGCACGGCGCGCGATGCCAGAGTCTGGATCAAAGCGCATGGTTTCAATGAGGCTGAAGTCTTGCAAGTCCGGGCTTAGCACTCGGGCTTTGAGTAGTGTTTCCTGCCATTCGCTTTCAATGTCCGAGTCCCAGACAATCCCGCCACCAATTCCATACTCGGCACTGAATGTACGCCGATCAAGAGTCAGGGTCCTGATTGCGACATTGAAGCGCATACTGCCATCGCTGCGCACTACTCCGATGGCGCCGGTATAAACGCCGCGCGGGCCGGGTTCAAGGTGCTTGATGATGGACATCGTATTGGCCTTGGGTGCGCCGGTGATCGAGGCGCAGGGAAACAAGGCAGTAAACAAATCGCACAGGGAGGCTTGGGTCTGAGCGCTTATTGTCGAGACCTGTTGCCAAACGGTAGGCAGCTCGACAATATTGAACAGACGTTCTTTTTTAACAGTGCCGGGAACGGCAATCTTGCCAAGATCGTTGCGAACCATATCGGTAATCATCAGATTCTCGGCACGTTCCTTCTCCGACGTTAATAGTTCGTCGTGCAGTTGGCGATCCAACTCGGGTGTCTTGCCTCTCGGCCGCGTGCCTTTCATCGGTTCCATGATGATCTGGCCGTCTGTCAGTGAGAAGAATAATTCTGGAGAGACACTGCACAGACTGAGATCCTGCCATTGAATGAAGGCAGCCAATTCGGACGGCTGCGCCGCATATAGCCCGGCGAAAACTTGCTCAGGGTCCAGATCGGTATGCCCTAGCAGATGCTGTGTGTAGTTGACCTGATAAGTATCCCCGTTGCGCAGGTGTTCACGAATCTGCAGCAATGCTTTCTCGTAATCCTGCCGACCTTGTTGCGGCGCCAGAGGCAAGTCCAGTCCATGCAAGGGCGGCGCTGGCAATTCGGCGGCCTCGCTGTGTGAGAATAGTCCGAACAACAACAGGGGAATGCGTGAGGGATGGCATTGCAGCGAATTATCAAAAGCTGGCGCTGCCTCATAGGCAACATAGCCAATAGCCGTCAGGCCTTCGGCCGCCGCGGCTTCAATATGTGCCAGTGCCGGTTTGACTTGCGCCAATGTCGTGGCGACCACTACTTCGCTGGGATCGCGGAAGCGCCGCCAGCCATTACCTTGCTTGTTACGAACTAGGGCATTGAATTCACTCATCCTGGGCACCGCAAACCAAAGTTAATGGGCGCTGTATCGCGTTGCGGCGTGAATTTTCGTGATTCGATATACATGGTTGTTTAACTTAGCTAGAGTACACCTATGAGTTACTACCCTGCCGCAATACGCATCCGGAAGTCGCATGGATCGTGATCCACAATCAGGAAAAAAGCCACCGCAGTCGAATGCCAGCAAGGTGACAGAGAGCAAAGAAGTACTTGCGAGTCTGTTACGTCCGATTGCGCGTTCGCGCACACGATTGCTGGTCTGCTTTCTTACTCTGCCAGTCTATATGATTGCCGTGTGGATACTACTCAACAATCAGCGCAGTGTGGATTCGTTCATGTTCATCTATATGGGTGTCTGGTCGGCCTTTGCCATCGATATGGCGCGCCGACGTTGTCCGCAGTGTGGTGAACAATTTTTCGTTAAATACATTCTACTGAATTTGCGCACCCATCGCTGTGTTCATTGCAGTTTGAGTTACGATACGCTGCGCAGTGAAGAGGATGAGGACAAGATGAAATTCTGAACCTTTAGGATTTCACGCGAAGAATGCGCCACAGTTCCATGAGTCGCGGTGGCTGACCGGTGCGCAAAACTCCCTGTCGAAAAACTTTACCCGAGCCCCACAGAATAAGCGCGATACTTAGCAGCAGCACTACGGTTGTGCCAACCACATCCAGCATTGGCGGATTCGCAGCGGCGCGATTCATCATCAGGTAAGGCGTGAACAGTGGGAAGTATGACAGTACACGAACAATGCCGTTATTCGGATCCATGATGACAAAGGCCATCATTGCCAGCGGGACTACTTGTATCAAAATCATCGGCATCATCATGGCCTGTGCTTCTTTTAGGGAAGTACACAAACTGCCTATGGCCAGAAACATACCCGAGTACAACGCATAGCCAGCAAAATAATAGAACACAAACCACGGGATGAGTTCAGAGCCGAGCATGACATCCAGCACGCTGCTGATAAACTCGGTCGTCGCGTTGTCGTAGAAACTGATAAAGGCAAAGAGTGACAGTAGCCAGACGGCGATTGTGGTCAAGCCAGTCAATCCGATACCGAACAACTTGCCCATCATCAACTCATCGGCAGTCACCGAAGCCAGTAACACTTCAATAATGCGATTCGATTTCTCTTCGATGGTATTGCTGAGCAGGTACTGTACGTTCTGCATGAGCGACACGAACATCAGATAGACGAAGGCCATCGGCGCATACTGGCGAATGGTATCTGCCATGCTGACGGTTTCCTCGCCGGCAGCTGCACTCGGGTCGAGCCGGCTCATTGGCAGCCGCGTACGTTGCACGTTGCGCACGGCCTGACTATCCAGGCCCAGACTCTGATATTCCTGCTGCCGAATCGCCGAATTGATACTGCTGCTGATAGCATCGGGCAGGCGCGAGTCAGTCAGGTTTCTGGCCCAATATTGCACGCCACTGAGATTGCCCGGTGCTTCTGGCATTGTGCCGGGTCGAGTGATGTCCTGATCCACCTCAGCCGGTATCAAAATCAAGGCGAACAGGTCACGCGGATTGTTATCGACAAGTATTTGTTGCTGCCCTGTGAGATAAGGGCGCAGTTGACTCACAATAGTCTCAGGGTCAGCTGTGGCATCGATTCCGTCGGGTAAGTCGGCGGCCACGAACAGGCTGTCCGGGCGTTCGAAAGGCGGCGCATCAGCATCGAGATATGGCCCCGCCATCAGCAAGGCATAGTCCAGCCCGCCACTGTTGATCCATTCATCCAGTGCCGCGACCTGATCGGCGTCCACGTCGTCGATGAATTGATCAGCGGCATTTTCTGCATTGGCGGCAGTGGCTTCCAGATCAGTTTCCTTGCGGTGTTCCAGCAAATAATCGACGAAAGCCTGCAAGATGCGGCGCTGATGCTCGCGCCCGATGGCGGTGGCGACAGCGTCTTCGTACTGGCCGCTTTGATCGACCAATACGTAGTAGCGCACTGGAGTGGCTTCTTCCAGTGCGCTCTGCAAAAAAATCATGCCGCCAATCACCAGGGGAAAGATCAGAATCGTGAGCCAGAAACCCTTGGTCTTCACATGTTCCAGATATTCACGCATGGCGATGAGGCGAATCATATTCATGCGCGCGCCGCCTCGCCGGTCAGGCTTAGCTCGTGTTGGCCAACCAGGTCGACAAACACATCGTGCAGGCTGGGTTCAAGGAACTCAAACTTGACTAGCTGAATATCATTGTCGAAACAGGCTTTGAGCAAGTGTTGCGGATTGGCCTGTTCGTCTATGGTGATTTGCCACTGTTGGGCGGCGCTGCCCGCCTCGGCCAGGACTTCAACCTGGCGCACTTGGGTAAGTTGATTCAATACCCGGGCGTCGCCATCGGTTTCAATCAATACACGGCGCGGCAGCGATGCCTTGGCGGACTGCACAGTGCCATCAAAAATCTTGTGGCCGCGGGCAATCAGAAGAATATGATCGCAGAGCCGCTCGGCATGTTGCATCACATGAGTGGAAAAAATGATGGTCTTGCCGCGTGCGGCCAGATCCTGAATCAGGGTTTCGAGGACTGCCTGATTGACCGGGTCGAGACCGGAGAACGGCTCGTCGAGAATAATCAGTTCCGGATCATGGGCGACCGCTGCCAGCACCTGCACTTTTTGGCCCATGCCCTTGGACAAGGATTCCACCTTGTTGTCAGCAAAGTCTTTCAGCCCATATTGCTCCAGCAATGCCAATGCGCGCTGTTTGGCGGCGGCCTTGGGCATGCCCTTGAGCATGGCGAAATACTGTATCACCGCCCAGGCTTTCATTTTCTTGTACAAGCCTTTCTCTTCGGGCAGGTAGCCAATACGCTCACGCACGTCCAGGGCGGAGGACGCCCCCAGAATGCTGATCTCGCCGCTTGTGGGCTTGATGATATCCAGCACCATGCGCAACGTGGTGGTCTTCCCGGCGCCATTAGGGCCTAAAAAGCCATAGATCGCCCCCTGAGGAATACTCAGGCTGATATCGTCCACGGCTGTGAAATCGCCGAATTGTTTGCGGACATGGGTTAGTTGCAGGGCACTTGCTGGCATGAACTTGCCTTGGTAATGATCTGCCCGGGAGTATCGCAAAATGCGAGCGTGGGGGACAGAAACAAAGCTGAATCAATGCAGAGACAAAAAAGGCGACTCAATGAGTCGCCTTTGGTTTGTCGTGTGGTTTGTATTGCTTGTGGAGAACGCTGTGCGCTGTCTGGCGCAAGCGCCAGACACACCGTGTCGATCAAGCCTGTTCGAGAAAGGTGTCGATCTGTTCGGCGGCCAGTCGGCCTTCGTTAATGGCATGGACTACAAGGGACTGGCCTTTGCGGCAGTCGCCGGCAGCAAAGACTTTCTCATTCGAAGTACGGAAGTCTTTGAACTCAGCCTTGTAGTTGGAGCGTTGGTCCAGGTCCAGCTCAAGAGGCTGGCTGACATAGTGCTCAGGACCAAGAAAGCCCATGGAGAGCAGGATCAAATCCGCTGGCCAGAATTTCACAGTGCCAGGGACTTCCTGAAACTTGTCGTCAACTTCAACAGTGTTGATGCCGAGTAGTTTGCCGCTATCGTCGCGGACAAATTCCTTGCCAGAAATCGAATAGACACGTGGGTCCTGCCCATCGCGCGCGGTAGCTTCCTCGTGACCGTAGTCGACCCGATAGATCTTCGGCCACAGCGGCCAGGGATTGTCAGCAGCACGGTCTGCCGGTGGACGCGGCATGATTTCGAAATTGACCAGTGACTTGCAGCCATGACGCAGTGAAGTACCAATACAGTCAGTACCGGTATCACCACCACCGATGACGATGACATTCTTGTCTTTCGCCGTCAGGTAGTTGCCATCTTCGAGATTGGAATCGAGCAGGCTCTTGGTGTTCTTGGTCAAAAACTCCATGGCGAAGTGGATGCCCTCACCTTCGCGATTCGGTATTGGCAGATCACGCGGGGTTGTTGCTCCGGTGGTCAGCAGCAAGGCATCGTTGTCAGCCATCAGTGTGTCGACGGCCACAGCGTTGTCGCCAGTACCGCCAACGTCGGCGTTAACTACAAACTTGACGCCTTCTTCGCGCAGCAAATTAACGCGGCGGTCTACTACGTCTTTTTCCAGCTTCATGTTTGGAATGCCATACATCAACAATCCGCCGATGCGATCGGCGCGCTCATAGACGGTGACTTCATGACCATGGTGATTGAGTTGCGCAGCGGCAGCCAGACCGGCAGGGCCGGAACCAACGATGGCGACTTTCTTGCCGGTGCGTACCTCGGGAGGCTCGGCCACTACCCAGCCTTCGGCAAAGCCGCGGTCAGCAATAGCGAATTCGATGTTCTTGATGGTCACGGCTGGTTCGTTAATGCCGAGCACGCAAGAGCCTTCACACGGAGCAGGACAGACACGACCTGTGAATTCCGGGAAGTTGTTAGTCTTGTGCAAACGCTCAAGCGCGTCTTTCCAGCGACCTTTGTAGACCAGATCGTTCCATTCCGGAATCAGATTGTAGACCGGGCAACCGTCTCCAGACTGGCAGAATGGTACGCCACAATCCATGCAACGTGCACCTTGCGTCTGCAGGTGATCTTCCCGGTGATCGGTATAAATTTCCTTGAAATCGACTAGCCTCTCCATCGCATCGCGATAGGGGGCCACTTCGCGTTTAAACTCTTTAAATCCTGTTGGCTTTCCCATTGGTGTTCCTAGGTACTGCGTTTAATTATTACTGGGCTGAATCAAGCGGCTGTATTGGCAGCAGCTTGCTCCGCCAGCACACGCTTATAGTCTGTAGGCATCACTTTCACGAATTGCGAAAGTGAATTCTCCCAGTTATCCAGAATTGATTTGGCAACTGGCGACTGCGTGTAACCAAAGTGCTTGCTGATCAGCTCTTTCAGTTCCAGGATATCCTGGCCTGCGCTGACAGCTTCGAGTTCGAATGTCTCCATGTTGCATTGCTTGGCAAAATCGTCATCCGGATTCCACACATAAGCGACACCGCCACTCATACCGGCACCGAAGTTACGTCCGGTCTTGCCGAGAACGACAACGCGTCCGCCAGTCATGTATTCGCAACCATGATCGCCAATGCCTTCGACAACGGCAGAGGCGCCGCTGTTACGAACGGCAAAGCGCTCAGCCACGATACCGCGAATATAGGCTTCACCGCTGGTGGCGCCGTAGAGATTGACGTTACCGGCGATGACATTGTCTTCGGCTGCAAAGGTACTTTCCTTCGGCGGATAGATAATGATCTTGCCGCCAGACAGGCCTTTACCGACATAGTCGTTGGCATCGCCTTCGACAGTCAGAGTAATACCCTTGGCTAACCAGGCGCCGAGAGACTGCCCTGCTGAACCGTTCAACTTGATGTTGATGGTGTCCTCAGGAAGCATCTCCTCTTTGTAACGTTTGGCGACTTCGTTGGATAACATGGTGCCAACAACACGATTGATGTTGATGACTTCGTGCTCGATAAATACTTTTTCGCCTTTCAGCAGCGCGGGCTGGGCCAGGCGGATCAAGGCATTGTCCAGCGCCTTGTCGAGTCCGTGATCCTGATCCTGAGTCTTGTAGAACTCAGTACCTTCGAAGATCACTTTGGCGGGCGCGAGAATACCGCTGAGGTCGAGGCCTTTTGCCTTCCAGTGGTTCAGCGCCTTGTCAGAATCCAGCAAGTCGACACGACCCACCATCTCGTTGACAGTGCGCAGGCCGAGTTGCGCCATGATTTCGCGCATTTCTTCAGCCACCATGAACAAATAGTTCACAACGTGCTCGGGCTTGCCTTTGAATTTCTTGCGCAGTTCCGGATCTTGCGTCGCAATGCCTACCGGGCATGTATTCAAGTGACACTTGCGCATCATGATGCAGCCCAGCGTAATCAGCGGCGCAGTGGCAAAACCATATTCTTCGGCACCTAACAGCGCAGCAATGGCGATATCGCGACCAGTCTTGAGCTGTCCATCTGTTTGCAGAACGACTCGTGAGCGCAGATTGTTCATAACAAGCGTCTGGTGGGTCTCTGCTACACCCAGTTCCCAGGGTAGACCTGCGTGCTTGATCGAAGTCAGTGGTGAGGCACCGGTACCGCCGTCATGACCCGCAATAACCAGGTGGTCAGTTTTGGCTTTGGTCACACCAGCCGCGATCGTGCCGACGCCAACTTCGGAAACCAGCTTGACGCTGATGCGCGCTTCACGATTGGCATTCTTCAAATCGTGAATAAGCTGGGCAATATCTTCAATCGAATAAATATCATGGTGTGGCGGTGGGCTAATCAAGCCAACGCCGGGAGTCGAGTGACGAATACGAGCGATCTGTGCATCGACCTTGCCACCGGGTAGCTCGCCGCCTTCACCAGGCTTCGCGCCTTGGGCAATCTTGATCTGTAATTCGTCGGCGTTGGTCAAATACCACGCGGTAACTCCAAAACGACCGGACGCGACTTGCTTGATCGCAGAACGCTTGGAATCGCCATTGGGCATCGGATTGAAACGTGCAGGATCTTCACCACCCTCACCGGTATTTGATTTGCCGCCGAGTCGATTCATGGCAACGGCCAATGATTCGTGGCTCTCTTGCGAGATCGAACCGAAGCTCATGGCACCAGTTGCGAAGCGCTTGACGATTTCACTGGCCGGTTCAACTTCATTGATGTCGATGGCGGTGACATTGTCGGTATTGAATTTCAGTAGCCCACGGAAAGTACACTGACGTGTGCTTTCCTCGTTCGCAAATTTCGCAAACGTCTTATAGGCATCGCCGTTGTTGGTGCGCGCGGCGTTCTGCAAATTGAAAATCGTGTTGGGATTCCACATGTGGGAATCGCCGCCAGTACGCCAGTGGAAATCACCGGGGTTGTTCAGCACAGGAATGCGATCACTGGCATCTTTTGGAAAGCCAATACTGTGGCGGCGTCGTGATTCTTCAACCAGTACGTCGAAGTCAACGCCCTGCACACGGCTGGCCGTGCCAACAAAGCAACGCTTGACGATATCTTCGGCAAGTCCGACGGCTTCAAAGATTTGCGCGCCGCGGTAAGAAGCCAATGTGGAAATACCCATCTTGGCCATGACTTTCAGCATGCCCTTGGCAACGCCTTTTTTGTAGGCAGCAACTAAAGAATCTTCTGTTGGATAGGCATCACCTAACAGGCCTTCCTTGTTTGCTTGCCACAAAGCCTGGAATGCCAGATAGGGGTTGATGGCATCGGCGCCATAACCACTAAGCAAACAATGATGGTGTACTTCGCGCGCTTCACCTGTCTCAACGATAATGCCGATCTGGGTGCGCTGATGCTTCTTGACCAAATGATGGTGGACAGCACCACAGGCAACCAGTGCGCTGAGTGGCACTTGATCTTGTGAAGTGGCACGGTCAGAAAGCACAATGAACGAGTAGCCTTCACTGATAGCAGCGGTGGCCTCGTCGCAGATGCGATCAAGAGCGGCCATATAGCCATTGTCTTCATCGCGTGAGAATGTGATATCGATTACCTTGGAACGCATGTCCCGATAATCCATGTCCTTGATAGTAGTCAGTTCCTGATTGGACAGGATCGGGTGATCCAGACTCAAGCGTCGGCACTGCCCCGGGCTGGTTTCCAGCAAATTACCTTCTGGCCCAAGGAACACACGCAAGGACATGACAACCTCTTCCCGGATCGAATCGATCGGCGGGTTGGTGATCTGCGCGAACAATTGCTTGAAGTAGTCATAGATCATCCGTGGCTTGTCGGACAGACAGGCCAGGGCAGAGTCATTACCCATGGAGCCCAGTGGGTCGCGGGATTCGGTGACCAAAGGCATCAACATGAATTGCATGGTTTCGGTGGTGTAGCCGAATGCCTGCATGCGATGCAGTGTGTCGTCACTGTCCAGAGAATGCGCGGCGCTGCCGGCAGCAATCTGGTCCAGTGTCACTTTTTGTTCTGACAGCCACTCGCCGTAGGGGCGTTTGCTGCAGATGTCGTCCTTGAGTTCGCTGTCTGAAATCACGCGGCCCTGTTCGAAATCGATCAGGAACATTTTGCCTGGCTGCAGACGGCCTTTGTGCTTGACGTTGGATGGGTCGACTTTTAATACACCTACTTCGGAAGCCATTATCACTTTGTCGTCATGGGTGACGTAGTAACGGCTTGGACGAAGACCGTTTCGGTCCAGACAGGCGCCGATATAGTGACCATCAGAGAATACGATAGAGGCAGGACCATCCCATGGCTCCATCAATGCCGAATGGAATTCGTAAAAGTCTTTCTTGGTCTGATCCATATTGGTATCAGATTGCCAGGCTTCCGGAATCATCATCATTACTGCTTCTTGCAGTGAGCGACCGGACAGCAGCATGAATTCGAGTACGGCATCGAAAGTACCGGAGTCGGAACAGTCGTTGTCGATGACCGGGAAGATCTCGTTGAGTTTGTCGCCGAACACGTCGGTCTGAACTTTACCTTCACGTGCGACCATCCAGTTCACGTTGCCGCGCAGAGTATTGATCTCTCCGTTGTGGCTCATGAAGCGATTCGGCTGCGCGCGGTCCCAGGAAGGGAAGGTGTTGGTGCTGAATCGTGAGTGCACCATTGCCAGATGCGTTTCAAAGCTCTGGTTAGACAGGTCCAGATAAAAAGGGAACAACTGACCCGGTGTCAGCATACCTTTATAGACAATAACCTTGGTGGACAGGCTGCAAGCATAAACCTGCTTGGCTTCCTTCAGATTCTTGTCATTGCGCAGCTTGTGCGAGAAGCGCTTGCGAATAATGTACAGCTTGCGCTCAAATTCTTCGCGAGTCAGGCTGTCTTCAGCTGTGATAAACAGTTGTTCGATCGTTGGCTGTGCCATTCTTGCGGCAGGGCCAACGTCGGCGCCATCGGCGTCGACAGGCACGTCACGCCAACCAACCAGTGTCTGGCCTTCCTCGGCGACGATATCGCTGACAACCTGTTTGCAATGTGCCAACTCATCTTTATCGGTTGGCAGAAAAATATTGCCGACGGCGTATTTACCCGCCTCGGGAAGTTCAGCACCCAATTCTTCACTGGCGATCTTTTGGAAGAAGCTGTGCGGCAGCGCCATCAGGATGCCGGCACCATCACCGGTGTTGGCTTCAAAGCCACAGCCACCGCGGTGATCCATGCGTGAATTCAGGTGATAGGCATCCAGCATAATTTGGTGACTGGGCTGCCCTTTAATATTGGCAACAAATCCAACACCGCAAGAATCCTTTTCATTGGCGGGATCATAAAGTCCTGTTTTTTCCGGATAACCGAATTTCAGGGGCTGCTGACTCACATCACTCATATCAGAATTATTCTCTCAATTGACTACGCAGTTATTTTCTTTCTCCGCCACATTCCACCCGCGGATGGCTGCGCCTCTCGGGTGGATGAGCTTATTTGCTGCTGAGTATGTCCGGATTGGGCACGGCGAATTGTATATCCCCTGTCGAGGTAGCGCCGTCCGGGCCCGTCGGAAAGGGCCGGTCAAAATAACATCACGGCAAAATATGTCAAGGTTCTCAGATACTTCCGAAATGCTGGGAAGCCCTAGAAATAAGGTATTTCGGGGCATTGGAGATTGCGCCCTTTTGAAAAATAGGTAACACATTGTCAAGTTACTTGACGGCTAGATTGTGAGCGATAAGTAGTCAGATATCTGGTGTGTCGCTGGTAACTGGTGAGGCCTCTTCGATTTTCATTCTCGCGATGACGGGATTTCGCACTGGGTCAGGAGCATGTGCTAGCCCGGCTGCTTGCACCCCTCCAGGGTGCCCTCCCTTCGTCGGAAGCCCAGAATACGGTCTTCCTCGGTCAGTCGGTGCGGCGCTTTGACGCCGGCCTATCCCATACCCCTGCCCCAGCGCTCGCAGTTCCCATTGACCTTCGTGCATCCCAACTGAAAGATTTGTTGGTTTCGGATTTCGGATTTCGGATTTCGGGTTTCGGGTTTTTCTGGATATTTATCGAGGTTGGGTGACGTACAGATTTCGCTAATGCTTGTTCGTGCTGCGGGCCATCTACACAAGTCACGTCAGAGGCGCACGCCGAACGCAGCAAAAAGACCGTCTTTTGGGCTTTTTGCGGAGAGAGGGCAGCCTGGAAGGCCGGCGCCAGTGGCTTGTGTAGATGGCCCGCAGTGCGACTCGAAGTCACAAAGGCAGGAGCTCTATCTGTCAGAAAGTCCGCGCGGATGGCGTCCTTACTTGTTCACATCAATGCGTGCCATGAATTGGAGATAGTGGAATCCCTGAGCACGCGCTGAACCTGCACAAGAATCTAAAAAAGCGAGGTGGCACCTACTTTGTAGTCGATTGCGTTATAGGGAACAAAAACAGAGTAAAAGATGTCAATCCAGACGCGACATGACGCAAGCGTCAATTGGCAGCTAACAAAGCAAATGCCGAGGGCCCGGAAAAGAACCGGAGCAATCCGGTGAGACTGGCGCCGAAGCAGGAAATACCGTGCTCTGAGCGCAGGTACGTTGCTTGATAAAAACAGGTAGGTGATTTACTCTAGCGGCGTTAAATTCACTACAATTTACGTGATCTAGATGCGAACGATTCGCATTTAGTTCTAAAAATAAGAATAACTATAAGCAGCTGCAAAAGCCACTCTACTCAAGTTGTTTTCGCATTTACAAAAATCCCCATTCCCACTTTTACGGAGGCGAATGAAACTCGTGAATCCAAAAGTAACCCGAAGACGCTTCATCAAAGGGGTCATTGCCTCTGGTGCAGCAGCGACTTCAAGCTCGCTTTGGTATGCGGCCAATGGCCAAAGCCGACCGGCGGGTGCAGTCGAGCGTCTCATCCGATTGAATGTTAATGGCCAAGTCCGCAATGTGGACGTGGCACCTCAGGAAACACTCGCTTCCACACTTCGCTATAAACTCGGTCTGACCGGCACCAAGCTGGGCTGTAACCGTGGCGAGTGCGGTGCTTGTACCGTTCTTGTTGACGATATCCCCACTTACGCATGTTCAGTGCTGACTCATTCCATGAAGAATGGTCGCATCGAAACTGTCGAAGGTCTGGAGTCTCCGAACGGCGACCTGCATCCGGTACAGCAGGCGTTCGTTGAATCATTATCTCCCCAGTGCGGCTACTGCACACCGGGGCAGATCATGTCAGCTGTTGGCCTGTTACGCGCCAACCCTAACCCCACACGCGAAGAGGCACGCCAGGGTTTGGCGGGCAACATCTGTCGTTGTGGATCTTATGACTCTTACCTCGATGGCGTCATGCGCGCCGTACAAATAGGATAATCATCATGGCATATATGCATATTGGTAAAGATTTCGTGCCGCCCGATGTTCCTGGTAAGGTCACCGGCCGGATTAAATACGCAGAAGATTACACGCGCGAAGGCATGGTCTACGCGCGCTTGCTGACCAGCCCGATCCCCCACGCCCGCGTGGTAGGCATTGATGCATCAGCCGCTCTGGCGATGGATGGCGTGTACGGCATTTTGACTGCCGACGACGTGTATCCCGATGGCGAGCCGAACAGCACTGGTCTGAAGATTCTCACTAACGAACCAACTCTGGTTGGTGAACCGATTCTGGCGATCGCCGCAATCGACGAAAAGACCGCCGAGACTGCGTTGGCAGCCATCGATGTCACATTCGAGCGCTTGCCCTTTGTGCTGGACCCGCTGGACAGTCTTCGTGAAGGCGGTGCCAACGCGTACCCAGGCAACAGCAACACGTATGTGTTCCGCCAGGGTTTCGCCACTGAAAAGTGGAGCGAAGATCAGGTGGCGAGCTTCCGCGCTGGTAGCGAACCGACTGCAGAAGCGCAGCAGGAATGGACGTTCGGTGACCTGGATGGCGCGTTTGCCAATTCCGCTTTCGTCTATGAAACTACTTTCTCGACTGCGGGTTATCCGCACCACTCAATGGAGCCGCGCAGTGCGATGGCCTATTGGGAAGACGGCAAACTGTATTTGCACGGCACTTCCCAGTCACTGACTGGTCTTGCCGATGACATGGCAGGCATCGTGGGTGTGCCAAAAGAAGACTTCGTCTTTATTAATGTGGCAACAGGCGGTGGCTTTGGTCAGCGTGCGCGTGCCGGCAGCATCCCCAATATGGCAATTCCTGCCAAACTGTCTCAGAAGATCAATCGCCCGGTCATGATGCGTGCTACTCGCGAAGAAGAGTTCACCTTCGGTGGCGCGCGAATGGGCTTTCAGGGCTGGATCAAAGTAGGCTTTAACGCCGATGGCACCATGTCAGCGACCGATCTCTACATCGTCGCCGATGCCGGCGGTAAGGGTGGTGGCGGCGACGCTTCCTCAGCCGGCGACTTGATCAGCATGTTGTATCAGCCTGAGGCAATGCGTTTCCGTGGTACCAATATTGGTACTAACTCTGGTCACCGTGGCGCCCAGCGTGGCCCGGGTCAAAACCAGATGTCCCCGATCATCTCGCCTATTCTCGACAAGGCAGCAGATGAGTTGGGTATTAGCCGATTTGATATCCGCAAGATCAACACGCCAGAAAATGGCGACGTGCATGGTCCTGGCCGTACGCAAGTCACCAGTGCCTACATGCCCGAAGCCCTTGAAATGGCGCGTGCAAGATTCAACTGGGACGAGCGTGAATCAACGCGTCGTCGCCAGCGCAATGGCAGCAAAGTGATTGGTCTTGGCCTCGGTCAGGGTTATCACAATGCCGGCCGTAGCGGTATGGACGGTATCGTCACCATGGGTACCGATGGGCGTCTGCGCATTCACAACGGCGTGGGTAACCTGGGTACTTATTCTTATGCGGGCACTTCGCGTGCCGCAGCAGAAGTTTTAAAGATGCCGTGGGAACGTTGCGACGTAGTTAACGGCCGTACCGATAACCATCTGCCAATTACTTCACCTCAGGACGGCAGTAACTCGACGTTTACCAACACGCGTACTTGTTACGGTGCAGCGCAGGATCTGCTGGCGAAGATGAAAGAAATCGCCGCCACTGATCTCGGCGGTGAGCCGGATGATTATGATGTGTCGGACGAGCGTGTTCGTCGAAACGATGATGAATCGGTTGGTTATACCTTCGCAGAAGTGGCGCAGCGTGCCATGGAATTGCGCGGTAAATTTACCGGTGAAGCAGAACTGCCAGAAGAGTTGGCCGAGTGGACACAAATTTCCGTGTCACGACTGGCCGGCGACTGGTTCATGGGTGTTTATCATGACCCGCGTCACGAAGGCACAGTGACTGGCTTTACTGTGACTGCCTGCGAAATCGAACTGGATACAGAGACCGGCAAGTACGAGATTCTCGATATGATCAGTATCGGTGAGTGCGGCACGGTCATGCACCCACAAGGGCTGAAGAATCAGCTGGTGGGCGGCGCAGTGTGGGGTATTGGTTTGTCGGGTTATGAGCGTCACTTATATGACCCACAAAACGGTATTCCGGCGAGCACCGGTTACTGGCAGTCCAAGGTACCAACTTATCTGGACACGCCAGAGACAATTCAAACTGGCTGGGTGGATCTACCTGATCCGGAAAACCCGGTTGGTGTGCGCGGTATCGGAGAGCCAGCAATGGGTTCCGTTTCTGCCGCATTAACAGCAGCGATTTCCGATGCAATGGACGGACACTTGTTCAACACTGCACCGATCACCGCTGACATGATCATTAATCAAGTGGCAGGAATAAGCGAAGAAGCTGTTCCTCTTGCCCAGAACAATTTCCGAGGTTGATATGGTAGCTACTTCTAATGACGTAATGCCTGATATTGAGCTTTATCAGCCTACTGATGAAGCCAATGCACTGGCCTTGGCAGCTTCCCTGGGTAACGAGGGTTGGTTGCTTGGTGGTGGTCAGGACACTTTTGGTTGGTTGAAAGATCGTAACAAGATCGCTACCGCCATGATCGAACTGACTCAGGTCGATGCATGGAAAGGTATTCGCGAAACTGCTGACGGCATCGAGATCGGTGCTGTCACTACGTTGACCGACATCGCCAACGATCCACTCGTACAGTCGCGCTACGGTTTGCTTGCTACTGCAGCAGGCAAAGTGGCCAGCCCACAAATCCGCAACGTGGGCACCTTGGGCGGCAACCTGGTTCAGGATGCTCGCTGCTGGTATTACCGCCGTGGTCTGGATTGCTACCGTGCGGGTGGCAACCTTTGCTACGCCGATTCACCAGAAGGCCTGAACCGAGAGCACGCTATTTTTGGTGCCAGCCGCTGTGTTGCTGTATCTCCGTCTGATACTGCACCAGCCTTGGTTGCATTGGATGCAACGATGGTTATCAGCAGTTCTTCCGGTCAACGCACCGTACCAGCTCAAGACTTCTTTGTTGGTCCAGCGCGTGACATTGAAAACATGACAGTGCTGAATGATGGCGAAATCCTCACTGCGGTACGCATTCCGAATACCTGGGCGAACGCCGAGTTCTATTTCGAGAAAGTTGCTGACCGAAATGTGTGGGACTTTGCGCTGGTAAGCATCGCCACTGCCATGAAAGTGTCAGGTGGCACAGTTCAGGACGCGCGCGTTGCGGCCGGAGCTGTGGAATGTGTTCCACGTCGACTGCAGGCAGTTGAAAACGCTTTGCGTGGCCAACAGCGCTCTGAGCAATTGGCGGATCAAGTAGCCTCTATCGCTACCAATGGTGCACAACCACTCAACTACAACCATTTTAAAGTGCCTTTATTAGGTAACCTGGTTAAGCGGGCAGTCCGGGGTTAAACCCCGGGCTAGCTCCCGATAGTGTAGTAAACGAGTTAACAAAAACAGCAGTATCAAAAAAAAGAGGGAAGAACAGTGGGAGAAATAGTCCGCTACAAACGTGACGTATGGGGAGAAGAAGTAATTCTCGGCGTATCCTGGGATTTACTTTGGGTTGTTGCAGTTGCCGTTTTGGTACTGTTGGCAGCGCACGCCATTATCATGGCTGCTTTGGCAAATAAGAAAATGGACAAGCCGTCCGGTGAAGGTCGTCGCGTTCTGCGTCACGAGTCAATTGACCGGGCGTTTCACTGGATTATGGCCGCCAGCATACTGGTCCTTATTTTCACCGGCATCGCACCGATTATCGGTTTGCGTATCGCCTGGTTGAATTTCCATTGGATTAGTGGATTGATCCTGACCTTTGTGGTCATTTTTCACATTGTCCGCTCCATGTTCTGGCAAGACTTCAAATCAATGATTCTTGGCCCGAGTGACTTTGGTGAGCCTTTTGACTCTGCCAAAAAGCCAGGCAAGTACTCTTTCGAGCAGAAAGGCATGCACTGGGCAGTTACTGTTGTCGTTCTGGCAGTTATCGTAACTGGCGTGTTGATGTTCCTGCAGATCGATTCGCCTTTCTGGGACCGTACCAACAGTATGCCGGAAGATCAGCTTGGTTTGATTTTCTTGTTGCATGGTTTGTCTACGTTGGCGCTGGTTGCTCTGGCATCGACTCACATTTACTTTGCCGTCCGTCCTGAGAAGCTGTTTTATACGCGTTCCATGTTCACTGGCTGGATTTCAGAAGATGAAATGGCAGCTAACCATGACCCCAGCAAATGGACACCGAAAGAAGCCGATTAGGTTTTTTGGTTAACACAAGGCAGTAAGAAGTGATAAACGACGATATTGAAACGATTGAATCCGGTTATGAGTTCCTGCTCGCATTTGCGGCGCAGGGACGGCCGGCACAGAATGAAAGCGGGCCTGGTCCGCATGCGCGCCCGATTATCGAAGGCATTGCCAAGGCCATGGACAATCTTGTCTCTGCGCTGACTGGCAGTGACAACGAGTTCGAGCAGGTGATTGCTGAGGATAGCCGTAAAGCTGGCGCCGCTCTGCGATTCATTCTGGCGCAAGACAAAATTGGATCGGAGATCGTTGATAACCTCAACGCCTCTATTCATTTACGGGCAGTACTTACCGATCTGTTCCTGTACAGCGAAGCGCTCAACCCTCTGGGTGCTGAAGGTGATACTGGCAACGGGTCTGATCTGGCTTACGACGCAACCAAGCCAGCAAGTTAACCCACAGGCCTTACAGCCTGACTGAAAGCAAAGCCAAGAAAGCGGGTGTTAGCCCGCTTTCTTGTCTCTAGGTTTTCTTCATATTGCTTCTATATTAAGCCCCTACGCAGCAACTACTATGATCTCCTGGCCACCTCGCCTCTCTCTTGCGCAACTCCCTACACCAGTTACTCGTGTCGAACGATTTCCTGACCTGCCTGATGGCGTCGAGGTCTGGATCAAGCGCGATGACCTGACCGGCACCGAAGTCTCTGGCAACAAGGTTCGCAAACTCGAATTCAACCTCGCAGAAGCGCAACAACAAGGATGCAATGCGGTCATCACCTGCGGCGGCGTGCAATCCAATCACTGCCGGGCGACGGCCTTGCTAGGTGCCCGTCTGGGGATGAAAGTACATTTGCTATTGCGTGGCGAACAGCCACAAATCCCGCAGGGCAACCTGTTGCTGGATCAACTGGCTGGCGCCCAAATCACGTTCGTTTCGGAGCAGCAGTGGCCACAGCATGAGGCCATGGTGAGGGAACTGCAGGAAAAATTCGCCGCTCAGAATGACAAGGCTTATTACATCCCGGTCGGTGCCAGCGATGAGGTGGGATTGTGGGGCTATATTGCTGCCAGTGAAGAGATCGCTCACGATATCGATCGCCTGTCTTTGCAGCCAGATTATATTGTCGTGGCCACTGGCTCCGGCGGCACACAAAGTGGCTTGCTCGTCGGCGCCAAAGAGTTTTCACTGCCGGGCCAGGTAGTGGCGTTTAACGTCAGCGACAATGCCGCCTATTTCAAGAAAAAGGTAGAGACAGACGTGGCGCTTTGGAAACAGCGTTACAAAACCGATTTCGATCTTGAGTCGTTAACTGTAAAAACCATCGAGGGCTATCTGGGCCCCGGATACGGCGTGGCCACACCGGAAATCTTCGCCACGATCAAGCAATTGGCCAGCAGTAATGGCATCATTCTTGACCCTGTCTATACCGGAAAGGCTTTTCATGGCATGGTTCAGGAACTGAAAAAAGGTGATCAGGGCGAATTGCCCGGTGCAAAGCAGGTGCTGTTTGTCCATACCGGCGGCTTGTTCGGCGTGTTTCCTCAGCATGAGCATTTTAAATTCGATTGATCACGATTAAGTTACTTACAAGTGTGCGGCTCAGTACGAGCCCTATGATTCACATTGATGCGGAGTGGCAATGAAACGATTAACTGCGGTGTTTTTAACAACAATGGCTGGATTGACGGCCTGTCAGGAGAGCGGCACGAATACAGTAGCGGCGCAAACTCCGGCAGATGCGGCAGATGGCTACTCGGCCGATGGCATGGCTGCAGCAACCGCAATGGAAATGCCGGCCACTACTGGCGGTGACTTTGCTACTCAATACGAAGACAGATTGTTGCCCAACACCCGGCAACTCGTTACAGAAGGTGCTCGCTCGGGCGAAGGTTATTTCGGCCCGCAAGGTGACAGGCTGATCTATCAGGCGGAAATGCCTGGCAATCCTTTTTACCAGATTTATCTGATGGATCTCGCCACCGGTGAAGCCACTCGTGTGTCGCCAGGCACCGGCTTGACCACTTGCTCATGGATTCATCCAACTCAGGACAAGGTGATGTTCTCATCGACTCATGAGGATCCGAACGCACTGCAGAAGCAGGCTGAGGAAATCGCGATTCGGGAAAGTGGCGAAGACCGACCCTATGGCTGGGACTACGACCGACACTACGACATTTATGAAGCCAATAGCGATGGTAGCGATCTGGTCAATCTAACCAATACCGATGGTTATGATGCCGAAGGGTCGTACTCTGCAGATGGTAGCAAGATTCTGTTTGCATCCAACAGAGAGGCTTATAGCCGCCAGTTAAGTCAGGCCGAGCAACGCTTGTTCGAAGACGACAGTTCCTATTTTATGGATTTGTACATCATGGATGCTGACGGCTCCAATGTGCAGCAACTGACATCATCGCCAGGCTATGACGGCGGACCTTTCTTCAGCCCGGACAATAGCAAGGTCGTTTGGCGTCGATTCAATCCCGATGGCAACAGCGCCGAGATCTGGACCATGGATATTGATGGGACTAATCAACGACAGCTGACAGCCGATGCCATGGTTTCCTGGGGGCCTTATTTTCACCCGAGCGGCGACTACATAATTTATTCCAGCAATATTCTCGGCCATGCCAATTTCGAATTGTTCATGATTGATGTCGAAGGACAGAATCCACCAGTGCGAGTGACCAATACTGACGGTACTGACATTCTCCCAGTCTTCTCGCCAGATGGCATGCAGCTGGCATGGAGCACAACCCGGACACCCGGTGGTGCTTCACAACTTCACATGTCCGACTGGAACCATGAGTTGGCACTGGAATTATTGGGACTTGATTGAGTGAACCGGAAAAGCGTCCAGTCATGATGAGCCAGAATTCAAGCGCTTTGCTAGTGACTCGCTGTGTGATTTTGTGTGTGGCGATGCTCGCTTCGCACGCGCTGTCTGCCCAGCCGACAACAACAATACCAACCGGGCAACCCACTGCATCGACTACCGGGCAGCCTGGAACGCAAAGCTTCACTCGTCGGCCTTCACAATTGACCGGTCAGGCGCAGACAAGCGGCAGCGCAACCGAAGCAGTGGCGGCTGAAGTTGTAGAACCGGTATTGCATCATGACCTGGAAATTGAACTGGACCCGGAGAATAATTATCTTCGCGTCACCGATGCGCTGACGCTACCGCCGCGCTATCGCGGGCAGGTAATCACATTTAGTCTCAACGCCAATCTCACCATCACCGATAACAACTTGCTGGTTACCCCGGTCAATACAGGCCAGAGTAGTTCCACCGTGACTGTGCCAACAACGGTCGCCACTCAGGCTGAGGCGACTGTCTATCAAGTACGAATTCCGCCGAGCTTCAATAACGCACTGACGCTTCGCTATGAAGGCCAGATCAACGACCTTGCAGAACAAGGTAGTGCAGAATATGCACAAAGTTTCGCTGAGACATCAGGCATTATTTCCAGTGAAGGTGTATTTCTTAGCCGGGCATCATTGTGGGTGCCGCTGATCGATGAAGACATGCTGACCTTCGACATGCAGGTCGGTTTTGCCGCGTCGGCCAGTTCATGGACAGCAGTCTCGCAGGGTATTGATGCAGCGGGCTCCGGTGTTAATGCCACCAATAATTGGCGCATGGAACACCCGACCGAAGAGATATACCTCATCGCGGCCGACTTTGAAGTCTACGAGCAGGCAGCCGGTGATATAACGGCGCAGGCTTTCTTGCGTACACCTGACAGCAATCTGGCGACTCGCTATCTGGATGCCACAGCCCGGTATCTGGCACTGTATGAACCGCTTCTGGGTGAATATCCCTACGAGAAGTTTGCGCTGGTAGAAAATTTTTGGGAAACCGGTTACGGCATGCCCTCTTTCACCTTGCTCGGTGAGCAAGTGATTCGTTTTCCTTTCATTCTGACTACCTCCTATCCGCACGAGATTCTCCACAACTGGTGGGGTAATGGTGTCTATCCGGATTACGACTCGGGTAACTGGAGTGAAGGACTGACCGCGTATCTGGCGGATCATCTGTTTGATGAAATGGATGGCACCGGTCACGAGTATCGCAAGGAAATGCTGGCGCGTTATAAGAACTATGTTGCAGAGGGCAGTGATTTTCCACTCAGTGAATTCACTGCGCGTAATTCTGCCGCGACGCAGGCGGTCGGATATGGCAAAACCCTCATGCTCTGGCACATGCTGCGATTGCGCCTGGGCGATGAGTTGTTCCTCAATGGCCTACGCGAATTCTATGCAAGGAATTTATTTCAGCGTGCCTCTTATGCTGATATTGAAGGACTATTTTCCGAGTTAAGTGGTGAGGATCTCTCCGGCTTTTTCAGTCAATGGGTAGACCGCACTGGAGCGCCGGAATTGTCACTGAACGTAGAAGCGGTAAACGGTGATCGGGCGCGCATCATGTTTGCGCAAATACAGGCCGGCGATGCTTATGATCTGACGGTGCCAGTGGCGCTGTTTTATGCCGATCAGGAAGAGCCGGAGATCTACAATATCAATCTGACCCAGAAGCTCGAAGGTGTCATGGCCGAAGACTATTCCCGCTTGGAAGCTGTCCTCGTTGACCCCTATTTCGATATCTTTCGCACTCTGGACAGAGAAGAGACACCACCAACTATTGGTGAATTGTTCGGCGCCGAAACGATCAGCTTTGTACTCCCGGCGAACAATCGCCAGGAATGGCGTTTGCTGGCTGAAACCTTCGCGCAGGGCGTCGACTATGAGATTCTCGAGGCCAGTCAACTGTCACAGTTGCCGGGGGATCGCTCGGTTTGGGTGCTGGGTCAGGATAATCCCTTTGCCGATGCCGTGGCCGAAGCGGTCAGTGCCTATGGTGGTGGTTTGACGGCCCAAAGCATGCTGTTGCCCGAGACGGAGCTGGCCTATACCAATCGCAGCAGCGTACTGGTCGGCCGCCATCCGGCAGACCCGGAATTGGCTGTCGGCTGGATTCATGTTGATGACATGATAGCCATGCCAGGCATGATCGAGAAGCTGCCACACTACGGCAAATACTCATTCCTGAGCTTTACCGGCGCGGAACCTACCAACGATACATCAGGAATCTGGACTAGTCCGGATTCACCGATGCAATGGATCAAACCGGACAGTGGTGCTGAAATCAGTTTTGAGCGCCTGCCCGAAATTCCAGCCTTGGCCACATTGCCTCCGGAGTACTTGCCAGCTGACCTGATGGAGCACGTACAGGCGCTAACAGGGCCGCAGATGCAAGGCCGTGGGCTGGGTTCACGCGGCTTGCGACAGGCCGCTGCCTATCTGACTGAACAATTCCGTGTAGCCGGGCTGCAAGCAATCGATGGCGGGTATCAACAGCGCTGGCGTCAGGCCGTCCCTGACAATGGCAATATCGATCTAATCAATATTGTTGGCATGATCCCCGGGACTGACGAGAACTTTGCCCATGCGCCATTAGTCGTCGGTGCTCACTACGACCATCTGGGTATTGAAGAATCAACCGGCAACGCTTATCCGGGCGCCGATGATAACGCCTCGGGTGTCAGTGTAATGCTCGAAGTGGCCGGCAAACTGGCGCGCTCATTTACACCGCAGCGCCCAATCGTATTCGTGGCATTTACCGCCGAAGAAGCAGGTCTGTTGGGCGCACAGCATTTTGTCGAAAGCCCGCCAGGCGGGTTCGACAGTGGCGACATGTTTGCCATGATCAATCTGGATGCGGTCGGGCGCTTGCAAGGCCAGCCGCTGCAGGTATTCGGCTCAGACAGCGCCTACGAGTGGCCATTCATGGCACAGGGCATTGGCTTCACTATAGGTGTGCGCTCCACGTTTCCAGAGCAGACCATTGCCAGCAGTGATCATGTCGCCTTTCTCAACGCCGGGATTCCGGCGATTCATCTGTTCAGTGGGGCGCATACGGATTACCACCGGGCCAGCGATACGGCGGATAAACTCGATGTTGCCGGGTTGTCCGATGTGGCGCTATGGCTCGAAGAAGCCGTGGTCTATATGGCCAACCGAACTGACCCTTTGCGAGTGAATCTGGAAGGCGCGGCGCAGGTTGAAGTCAGTGGCAATACTGGCGAGCGTGAGGCCAGTCTCGGCACGGTACCGGATTTCGCCCATAGTGGCGCAGGCGTCAGAATCAGTGGTGTGGTGCCAGGTAGCGCGGCAGCCCAGGTCGGCTTGCAAGAGGGTGATGTACTACTGCAGTTCGATGGACAACCCATCAATGATCTGCAGACCTATTCCAATCTATTGCGAGCGTCGGCTCCTGGGCAAATTGTTGTTATTGAAATTCAGCGCGGCAGCCAAACTTTTGAAGTACAAGCCACTTTGACGGCCCGCTAGTTACCGCAATACGCTAAATAGCATTCCCACCACCACAAACATCACAGATAGATAAAGAAGCTGTCGGTTCATGCCGGACTTGGGAGAGGCCCAGTTATAGGATTCTTCTTCTACGGTGAGCGGGTGTGACTGCTTTCTGAACATAATTCTTTCCTGTTCTGATTTGCCAAATTAGTGAATTGATGCGTTTTGCAGTTCTTCAGCGGTATTACCCGTGAAGAACTCTTGCAGCTTGTATTTAACAAGCACAGTCTGTCACCGGCACGGCGAGAAAAAGGCAAAGTGAAGGTGAATTATGATGAAAAATGACAGGTCTGGTGTGAGATAGCCGATAATCTTATCGGGGTGCCAGAGAGTGCCAATTGCAACAGACTGTGCCAAGTACTGTTTCTGGGTCGAGTTAATCGGCTACATTCCCATACGCGGTTGGTGTTCCTGTTGGAAGCTTTTATTGAGAGTGCCGCGACAAAGCGATTGCTCACGCGCTCACAGATAGAATGCGAGTGATCAAAACGATAATAATGACCGGTTTTGCGATACTGATTGCGTGAGCCTGCACACCAATTGAGAAGTTCTATGAGTATCACCCTGCGTAGTCTGCTGGTGAGCTGTCTTGCCATGTTGTCAGTGGCATCCAGCGCCCAATCCCTCATTCCCCAACTCACCCGCATCGAAGCAGATCAGGCCAATATTGAGCTTGATGGTTTTCTCGACGAGGCCGTGTGGGATCAGGTGCCCTATTTTGATGGTATGCAGGTCATCGATCCTGACACGCTGGCACCATCGACCCTGGAGACCCATACCCGCATTTTCTATACCGAGCAGGGCATCTATGTAGGCGCCATGAATTATCAGCCAGCCGAGTCTCTGGTGGCGCGTATGACGAGCCGCGATACTCAGCTGGACCGAGACGGTTTCGTAGTTGGCATCGATCCATCTGGTCAGGGGCTCTATGGCTACTTTCTGCGCGTGAATCTTGGCGATTCCATGACCGACGGCACTATCCTGCCAGAGCGTCAACTCAATATGCAGTGGGATGGTTCCTGGAACGCTCGCACCCAGGCTCTGGAAAATGGCTGGAGTGCGGAATACTTCATTCCCTGGTCGATGATGCCACTGCCGCAATCAGGTGATTTGCGCCAAATCGGTTTCTATGTGGAGCGTCAGGTTGGCCATCTGGGCGGCGAAGCCTGGTCGAATCCCCCGCTACCGAGCACAGTGAATCAGTATATTTCCGCTTTTCAGCCCTATCAGCTAACGGATATCGAGCCACGCCGACAATTAACCTACTACCCGTTCATCTCCTCTACTTACGATGCCTTGCGTGACGATCCGGATGGCAAGATCGGTACCGACATTTACTGGCGGCCCACAACCAATACACTGCTGTCAGCGACACTGAATCCGGATTTCGGCACAGTGGAGTCAGATGACGTGGTCGTGAATCTCACAGCCTTTGAAGTGTTCTTCCCCGACAAGCGGCCCTTTTTCCTTGAAGGCCAGGATATATTCAATACCCACCCGAGAACTCGCGGTGGTGGCGGTCCGGGCGGCCCCATTACACTACTCAACACTCGTCGCATTGGTGGCGCCGCAGACTATGATATTCCCGACAATGTGAATCTGGTGCCCACCGATGTCAGTCGACCAACTGAACTTTTGGGGGCAGTAAAATACACCGGCCAGATTGGCAACTGGCAGTACGGGACTTTGTTTGCGTCGGAAAATGACTCGGAAATACTCGGCACTCGCGATGATGGTTCCGAAGTAATGGTGCGAGCGAAGGGCCGTGACTTTGGTATTGCCCGATTGTTGTACGAAGACGCCAGTGCAGGTGGACGTCGCTCTATCGGCTGGATGGGCACCACAGTCAATCACCCGGGCATCGAGTCGGACGTCCACGCAGTAGACATGCACTACTTCTCCGCCGATAGTCGCTGGCTGGTCGATACACAATTCATGCACAGCGATAACAGCGGTGTGACTGGTATGGGGTTTCTGGGCGATGTGCAGTTCCGCCCGGAGCGCGGCAAGCAACACACCGTGCGTGCTACCTGGATCGATGATCAATTCGACATGAATGAGCTGGGCTTTCTGACGCGAAACGATCAAGCCAATCTTAGCTACAACTATAATATTACCGAATCTGATATACCGGGGATTCGCTCGCGGTCAACCGGTTTCATCGTAACGAACGAATGGAATACAGATGGCCTGCCTGTGCGACTTGGCGCGTTCTTGAATCGTAGTTACAACTACATGAACAACGATGAGTTCAGTTTTGATCTGCGTTACTTCCCGGCGCGCTTTGATGACCGACTCGGCCGGGGCACTGGTGCCTTTCAATTGCCAGTTCGATACGGCGCCAGTGTTGACTACGAGACCGATCCATCACAGCCAATCTCCTTGTCAGGTGGATTATCCGTTGACCCGGAAGATCTTGGCTCCACACAACTGGAAGGTTCTGCAGGGGTCGTGTGGCGTCCGGCGGACCGTTTTTCGGTTGACCTGAGTTTGAGCTATGTTGACCGTGAAGCATTGCTTGTACATCGCGGTAGCGGCAACTACACCAGCTTCGAAGCTCATCAGTGGGCGCCAAGAATGGAGATGAGTTACTTCATCACCGCGCGACAACAATTGCGCTTTACCACCCAGTGGACAGCTCTCAAAGCCTACGAAGACAGTTTTTATCGCGTCAACACCATGGATGAAGGGCCGTTGATTCCCACAGCCAACCCGGATAACGAGCCGGATGACTTTGTCATCAGCCGACTGACTTTCCAGGCGCGCTACCGCTGGGAAATTGCACCGCTGTCAGACCTGTTCGTGGTCTATACGCGCGGTTCCAATTTGCCGGGTAACAGCTTCTTCACGTTTCAGGATCTCTTCGAGCAGTCCTGGAATGACCGTATCGTCGATCAAGTCGCCATTAAATTGCGCTATCGACTGGGGTCATAACAAAGTAGTCTCGGTATTGTCATGAACTGGCAATAGCAGTGTGCTAGGGTCATGATTTGCCATCAACTATTCAGGGGATGATCGATTATCATGTCTGTGTTCACTCGTGTTTTGTCGGGTTTGATTATGGTTGCCACATTGCAAGGTCAGGCTGCATCAGCGGCTGAAAAGCTGGTTATCGCGCACCGCGGTGCTTCGGGTTATCTGCCGGAACACACCTTGCCAGCCAAAGCGATGGCTTATGCCATGGGCGCTGACTACATCGAACAGGATGTGGTCATGACCAGTGATGATGCACTGATCGTCTTGCACGACATTACCCTTGATCGCACGACAGATGTCGCCAGCGTATTCCCGAACCGAGCCAGAGCGGATGGCCGCTACTACGCGATTGATTTTACTCTGGCGGAAATCAGGCAGTTGCGCGCGACAGAAGGCTTCAGAATTAACAATGGTATGCAGGAGCAGGGGTTTCCGGGTCGCTTCCCCATGAATCAATCGACCTTCTCGGTACCGACGCTACAGGAAGAGATCGAGATGATTCAGGGGCTGAATCAATCCACCGGGCGGCAAGTCGGCATCTACCCGGAAATCAAGGGCCCGGAATTTCATCGTCAGGAAGGCAAGGATATCAGCACTGCCGTTGTACAGGTGCTCAAGGACTATGGCTATACCAGCAAGGATTCACCAGTCTATTTGCAAACCTTCAGTTATGCCGAGCTACGCATCATTGCCGAGGAGATTTTTCCCGCCGCTGGCATTGAAGTGAATCTTGTTCAGTTGATGGGCAATGACGGAGAATACGACTGGATGCTGGCCGAAGGCGGCATGGCGCAATTGGCGCAGTTTGCCGATGGGATTGGCCCGTCCATGGGTTTGCTGGTGACGCCCGAGTCAAGCAAGGGTGATGTGCAGATTACCCCACTGGCACGCCGTGCCCATGCAGCCAATCTACAAATCCACCCTTACACTTTTCGCAGCGATCCGGGCCTGGTGCCGGACTATGCCGGCAGCTTTGCTGAGCTACTGCGTATTCACTTATTCGATGTCGGTGTAGACGGCGTATTTACCGACTTTCCCGACCAGGCCCGCGAATTTTTGCGTACGTCTGCAGCTGATTAAAAGCGCAGACGGACACCCAGAAAGCCCGCTCGTGGTTGGGCCGCGCCGAGAAAAATCGGTGTGGTCAGGGCTTCGATAATCGGTACTTCGACCTCATTAGGCTCTTCACCCAATAAACCGAAAGTCTCGAACTCGGCATCGAAAACATTGTCCACACGGGCAAAAACCTCAAAGCGTTCACTTAACTGGTAACGCGCCCGCAAGTTGATCAGCGTGTAACCGTCGATGGTCGCCAGCTGATTCGATTCATCGCCACGCAGATATTGTTCTGAGTTATTGATGACATCAAAACCAACGCTGAAGCCATCCATAACCCGGTAGTTACTGCTGAACTTGAATTGATGTTCAGGAATGCCGGGTATGGAGTCGCCGCTGTTAACGAGTATCTCGCCATTATTATCGGCAAAATCATGGTTCGGGCTCAATGCCGTGAAGTCGTCCTCAAACGTGGCCTGAATAAAACTATAGGCTGCTTGCCAGTCTAAACGTTGCCACCGGCCTTGCAGACGGCTTTCAAAACCACGGCGCTGAGTCCGGTCGACGTTGTCGAACAAGCCGGTTTGACGGCCTGTTGTCTGAAACAGAATATCGTTCTTGTTACTGGACTGAAAAACGCCGACGCTGTAACCAAGGTCCATGATAAAACCACGAGCGCCAAGCTCGACACTGGAAGTCACAACTTGTTCCAGGGGTGGGTCGGCCAAGAACGCGTTAGGTAGCCGGCATTCGAAATCGATATCGTCGGGGTCATCACCGCGTTCGATGGCATACTGCACCGCCAAATCAAAAACACCTTCATTACAGGCTAACTCAATAGGCGTTGGTGCCCGTGACGATTGGCTGATGTTGGCATAGAGATTGTGTTCGGGCGTAACTTGCCAGGTCAAACCGATCGCGGGGTTTATGCGATTAAACAGGTGGTCTCCATTGAGCTCCGGGCGCATGCCGGATTGATCACGTAGTCGCACATCGGTGGAATTGGCACGTGCGGAAACAGTGAGCGCGACTGACTCGGACAGGTCTGTTGTATTCGAGGCATAGAGACTGACCGACTCCGTGCGCGTGGCGATATTCGTTGCCTCATCGTCAACAAAAGTGCCAGTTCCAAGACCGTTTGTTATGCGTGTAAACGGGTCAATGCCTGACAATTCCACAACCGCATTGAAGTCAGAATCGCCGCGAAAATAGGCGCCGCCGAAGATGGTTTGACTGGAATAGCCAAACCAATCATTTTGTACAGTCCACTGAAAGTCTGCACCCTGACTGCGTTGTTTGCGATCACTGATGTTGTTGATGGCATCGTCCGCAAGCAGTCCAGTACCTGACAGTTCGTCGGACTCAAAACCTTCGATATGAAACTCTTCGTCTTCGCCGGCGTTCATGGCGACATTGTTAAGATAGTTCTCCAGCGCATCGGCGTCAGCAAACTGACCATCACAGACATCGTCATCGTCGAGATTGAACTCTTCCAGGTCATCATCTTCGAGGCCACCAATCAAGCCGGGGCCACCGCTGAATCCGCACACCAGGAATTCCGAACCGTCGCCATTAAAGGCATTGGTTTTGTTTTCACGCAAAAAGACGTTACCGCTGAACGAGATGTTGCTGCTGACTTGATGGGAGAAGTCGAGACTGACCATGGCCAGATCATTGCTGGTAATATCTGGCCCGGTAAAAATTGCGCGGCGGCTGATTTCAAGTAGCTCGATCGGCGATGAGCCATTGCCGATCAATTCCGAGTCGGCCAATTGCGCATTCAGGTTTATGGCGCTGGTTTCCGAGCGCCAGCCAACACTGCCGTAAAAATTCAGGGCATCGGACGCGGACTGATCACGCCAGCCGTTTTCGTCAAAGTACTCAACATTGGCGTAGTAGGCCAGACGGCCGTCATTACCGCCTACCTGTAAGGTGGCTGTATTACGACCAAAAGAACCTGAACTCAATTCAAGCTCGGACCCCTGAAAGTCGAAGCCAGTCTTCATGTCGATGGCCAGCGAGCCGCCCAGGCTATTGAGGCCAAACAAAGGGTTGGCGCCACCAGAGAGAGCCACATTCTGAATGGCCGATTGTGGCAGCAAATCCCAGTTCACTGCGTCGCCCAGTGGTTCATTGATACGCACGCCGTTTTGATACACTGCGATGCCCTGTGCCAGACCAAGCAATGGCGAAGCGGTAAAACCACGATATTGCAGATCAGCCTGAAGTGGATTGTTCTGGGCGTCGTTCCACGACACACTGGCAAAGCTTTGCTTGAGATAATCCGCCAATGACAGGCTGTCCATATTCTGCAAATCACTGGCCGAACCGGTTTGTACCGGATAGGGCACCTTGCCCAATTCGATAGTGGCACCCGCTGGAACGACGCCAGTGACAAGTATTTCTTCGGGGTTTTGAGCCAGCACAGCTGAGCTGGAGGCGAGTGAAATGGCGAGGAACAAAGGACTGCGTAATATTTTCATTATTTTAGACAACTAGTGGATATGGTAGCGGCGTAGTATAGCAAAACCTCTGACACACCAAACTCAGATACGATGGAATGCAGCCTTTACAGTTCGGCTTTGACCCGCTGTACTGTGCCATGTAGATTAGGCGACTTTTTACGCAACCTTGTATTAATGGAGGAAAATATGGCGGTTTATCTGGTGACCGGGACTAATCGTGGCATTGGCCTGGAATTTGTCGGGCAGCTTCTGGCACGCGGTGAGCAGGTTATTGCGACTTGTCGTGACGTGGACAAGGCAGCTGATCTGATGAAGCTGGATGAGCGTCATACCAACCTGGAAGTGCTTGAGCTGGACGTCACCAAAGCGGATTCCCTGACCAATCTGCCCAAGCGCTTGGCTGATCACACTATTGATGTGTTTATCAATAATGCGGGTGTTTATGGGCCGCGTGATGCCAATTTCGGTAATGTAAACGGCGACGACTGGGGACAGACCCTGCATATCAATGCTGTGGCGCCGATTTTGCTGACCCAGCTACTGTTGCCGTTATTGTCGGCGAGCAAGTTGAAGAAGCTGGTTTATATCACTTCCAAGATGGGCTCTGTCGAGGACAATTCCGGCGGTGGGCAATACATTTATCGCTCCTCCAAAGCCGCTCTTAACTCGGCAGTGAAGAGTCTCTCCATCGATCTGGCTGATCAGGGCTTCAGCGTGGGTCTGTTACATCCTGGCTGGGTCAAGACTGATATGGGCGGACCCAATGCATGGATTGATACCCAAACCAGCGTGTCGGGCATGCTCAAGCTAATTGATGAGCTGAATGTGCAAAATAGTGGTAGATTCCTCGCCTACGACGGCAAGACCATACCCTGGTAAGACTTTCTCATGATTGCCATGGTGCCCATCAAGAAAAGGGCACCTGGATACACGGTAAAACCAATGACTAGATTTCAAAGATTTGGACGGCTTCGGCTGTCTGTTTGTGCATTATTGTTTATCACTTTACCGACCACCGGATTCGGGCATGGCGGCGTCGCCTTCGAAGAAGACTTGTGTGTCATTAATGTCAACTTCATGCAGGCGCACTTCACCGTGTTTCAACCCGAGGCAAGTGGCAGTGAAGAGTTTTGCGAGAACGTACCGGATGTAAGCCAGACTATTTTTGTTATGGAATACTTGCATGATCTACTGACAGAGATGTCGATAGATTTTCGAATCGTTAGGGATATAAACAACGTCGGTAAATTTGCATCCTGGGAAGACATTGAAGCGATCGACGATCTGGAAGCAGCAACAGTTTACTATCAGCAGCCCAGTATTGAAGACGGTGGTTTCTACCGGGCAAGCTATGAGTTTGAAGAGCCCGGCACCTACATTGGCGTTGTAACAGCGGAGCATCCGACTGAAGATCGACAGTACAATGCGGTTTTTTATTTCCGGGTTGGTGGTCCTGATTTGGGCACTATTCCGTTGTTTATCGGCTTACTGATTTTGCTGCAATTGGGTTATTGGGTAAGCAGTGGTGGCTATCGGGATTGGCGCGCCAGAAAGCAGGCAAATTCTGTTCAAAAAATGTAAAACGTCACGCTTTTGTAGTGATTTAATGTCAGAATAGGAGCGTAAGAGGAAGCAGGGCAGGATCAGTCAAGGTCTCTGCTAGTATAAATCCAAGACAGACTCAGGATAGACCAAAGGACAGGCAAAGATAGCATCAAGCACAACTGTTAATTGACTAATCGGTGAGAAAAACACCCGGGATATTTCAGTCCCTATCGTTTGCGCCGATAGAATGGTTGTGTACACTCTGCGAGCAGCCTTTGTCTGTGCAGGTAAACGCATGAATGCCAAGATTTTGCGACTCAACAAAGCTGGTATTCCGGTTAGCTGGCTAACCCGGGAAGAGACTGCAACACTTCTCGTTAAAGATCAGGTTATCTGGACACTCGGTGATACGGTTATGGAAATCCGTGGCGGCTTCAATCGTCATGGGCAGCAGTCTATTCTCAAATTGCCGAGCATTGTGGCTTGTGACGGCAAAGTTCACAGTGACAGTTTCGATCCACCTCTGGAAAACAAATTCCTCTTTCGCCGCGACAAGAATCTCTGCCTTTATTGCGGAGGTGAGTTCCCGATAGTTGAGCTGTCTCGCGATCACGTCGAACCAATTTCCAAAGGCGGTAAAGACACCTGGACCAACGTCGTCAGTTCCTGCCGACGTTGTAACAATCGCAAGGCCGACAGATCCCCGGAAGAGGCGCGTATGGAATTGCTGGCGATTCCGTTTGTGCCCAATCAGTATGAATTCCTCTATTTGTCCAATCACAACGTGTTGGCCGATCAGATGGAATTTTTGAGTGCGCGCTTCTCGCGCCATATCAAGTTATCCTGATCCCCTCGCTTACCCGCTAATAGCTCAATTCCCTGATGCAGCCGTGATTTGCTTTCACGGCGATGAACGATTAACTTCTCTACACTTTCAAAACCCATGTGCACCCGGGAACCCAATAATGATAATCCGACAACGACTACCCATGATTTCGACTTTTCGCTGCTCCATTCTCTTCGTCGGGCTGCTTTCAGCCTGTCAAATCGCTGATGCGCAGCGTAGTTTTGTTAGCTTCGACAAAGTGACCATCGATGAGGAACTGCGCGGCGGGTATGGTGTTGAAGTTGCCGATATGGATGGCGATGGTTTGACCGACATAATTGCGTTGGCGACCAATCCGGCACAGTTCGTCTGGTATAAGAACCCGGGCTGGGAAAAATACACGATTAGCACGGTGGCGCAACGCAACATCGATTCTGCGCCGCTGGATATCGATAAGGACGGCGACATGGATATCGTGTTAGCCAGTGAGTTTGCCCTGGGCGAATCGACAACAGGCGGTCTGGTGCATTGGCTGGAAAATCCTGGTAACCCGACAGTCAATCAGGAGTGGGATATGCACTACATTGATGAAATGCCTACCTCGCATCGAATCAAGTGGGGCGACATCAATGGTGACGGTGAGATGGAGCTTGTCAATTTGCCAATCATTGGCGAAGGCGCGAGTGCGCCACTGTATGATGTCGATCTACGCCTGAAAGCCTATCCGATTCCACCTGCGCTGGATGTGGACAGCTGGCCGGCTATCGTTATTGATCAATCCTTGCAACTAGCCCACGGCTTGGCCATTCACGACTGGGAAGGCAACGGTCGCGACGATCTGGTTACTGCCAGCTTCGATGGCGTGCATTTATTTCAGTTGGCTACACGTGGTGTTAACGTTGCGAAAACCCAACTTGGTGCCGGCAAACAAGATGCCGAGCGGCCACAAATCGGTTCTAGTGAAGTTGATGTTGGCTTTATGGGTGGCCAGACCCCTTATATAACTACGGTAGAGCCCTGGCATGGCAATCAGGTTGTTGTCTATGAGCAGGGTGACAGTGGCTCGCTCTGGGAGCGTCGGGTAATCGATACCGGACTGAGCAACGGACACGGTTTGCTGACAGCAGATCTTGATAATGATGGCAATGATGAAATTATTGCCGGTGGAAGATCAGAGCCCTACAAGCTGGCTATCTTCCGCCACGGCCCTACCGATGACAGCTGGCAGCGCATTAATCTGGATGATGACAATGTGGCCGTTTCCGGACTGGCGATCGAAGATCTCAATGGTGATGGTTATCTGGATATAGTCGCGATTGGCAGTGGCACTCGTAATGTTGTCTACTATGAAAACGCCGGACCCTGACTCGCACAATGGCAGATAGCACACCACGTCCGTTGCTTGGCTTCTGCCTGTCTCTGATCGCTGCAGTCATGTGGGGAGTTCTGCCAGTAGCACTGAAAGAGCTGCTGGCGGGTATGGAAGCAACGACGATCGTCTGGTATCGCTTTCTTGTTGCTTTTGTAGTGCTGGTGCTCTGGTTGGCTGTAACCAGAAACCTGCCGCGAATAACATCGGTATCACGGCGCATTCAACTATTCTTATTCATCGCGGCATTAGGCCTGTGCGCCAACTATTCGTTCTTCTCCTATAGCCTGAACTACGTGAACGCGGAGACCAGTGAAGCGGTTATTCAGCTGACTACGCTGTTTTTGATTCTCGGTGGCGTGCTCGTTTACAAAGAAAGCTTTTTCCACATTCAAAAACTGGGAACCGCATTGATCGTCGCGGGCCTGTTACTGTTTTTCAATGATCGGCTTGCCACGTTCACCAGCCTCGACAATCAGGAAACACTGGGAGTGATCATCGTAGTATTCGCAGCCATCACCTGGGTTGTGTATGCCCTGTTGCAAAAGCAGTTGCTGCGCAGTTTTTCGTCGGTGCAGATTCTTGTTTGCATCTATGCAGTATCGATTATCGCGCTTTTGCCGGTGATCAGCCCGGCGTCTGTTTTCGATCTCACGGCCTGGCAGCTGGGATTGCTGACCTTCATGTGCCTGAATACATTGATCGCTTACGGCTGTTTCGCTGAGGCAATGAATTGTTGGGAAGCTTCCAAGGTCAGTGCGACGCTGGCCTTGGCGCCGCTTTTCACCATACTCACTCTCAAGGTGATTGTGCTGATTAATCCAGAGTACGCGTTTTCCGATCGCCTCTCTCTACTGTCAATTCTTGGCGCTATATTGCTCGTTCTGGGTTCGGCTCTGACCGCGCTGGTGCCGCTATTTTATCAGCGCCGACAAGCAGCACGCGCTCGCGCGACTATTACCAGCTAGCTTGCTTCGACTGTCATTGACAGTTGTTGGCTGATGTTCAATATTCGCTTCAAGCCTTTTAGTAAATTGCCTATACAACTATTGATAAGAGACATAACCAGTCAGGTACTACTATGAAATTGTCCAATCTAGCGCGCGCAATTACTCTACCGTTTATATTGCTCAGCAGCGGTGTCTACAGTGACGTCACCGGGATCGAGATCACCAGCCGCGAAATGCTCTCCGCAGCAGATGTGGGTTTCACTTACGAGGCTGTGTATGGCGTTGTGCGCTTCACGCTCGACCCGAACGATCCGGCCAATGCGACAATTGTCGACTTACAGAATGTAGATACCAACAGCGATGGACTGGTGGAGTACTCGGCCGATTTCAAGATGCTCATTCCACCTGCGGAGTTGGCCAACGGTGGTTTGCTCTACAACGTCAACAACAGAGGTAATAGCCGAACGCCGCCTGAGGACTCACTGCAACACCCATTAACGAAAATGGGTTTCACCTATCTCGTAACCGGTTGGATCAATGAGCTGGCGCCACGAGAAGGCCGAATTCGGCTGCACGCGCCTGTTGTCGGTAATGAATCAGCGCCAGTTACCGGAGCAGTGCGTTATGAAGTATCAGTAGGCTCTGTCGCCAATGATGTCAACATAGCTGGCGGCGGTCACTTGGCTTACTACCCGACCGAGGATGGCCTTGCTAACGCGACCCTGACTCAACGTCTGTACCAGGAAGACCCGCGGATTCCTGTGCAGCGCTCTGATTTCTCATTAAACGTGATTGACGTGCCACAAAGCAATCAACCGGAAGTTACGCTCAATGTTGATGGCGGACTACAGCCGGGCTATCTGTATGAATTGATTTATGAAGCACGCGACCCGGTGCTAGCCGGAGCTGGCATGGCCGGCATTCGCGATATCGTCTCGCTGATTCGCTATGAGGGTGACAGTGCGTTGCTGGAAGAACTGGATGTGCCTGATATTGAACACACCGTCGCCTGGGGTGTATCGCAAAGTGGCCGTTTGTTGCGCCAGTTTGTTTACGACGGGCTGAATGCGGACCCTGAAGGCCGAAAAGTTTTTGATGGTGTGATTCCTATTATTGCTGGCGGCGGATTCGGTATGTTTAATAACCGCTTTGCCATGCCAACCCGCACCAACGGTCATCATTCGAACTATTTGTATCCCAATGACCTGTTTCCTTTTACTTACGGGGACAGCACTGACCCCTATACTGGTCGCACTGATGGCGTTCTGCGCGCGGCACGAGCCAGCGGCACTGAGCCTTATGTCATGCATATTCAGACGAGCAATGAATATTGGCTGCGCGCAGGTTCGCTGCCGCACACCTCGCCCGATGGCAGTAGTGACGCAGACATCCCCGACAATGTGCGCTTCTATACGATTGGTGGATCACAACATGGATCACGTGACGGGATTCCACAGGAGCCAACCAGTGGTCAGCTGCCCGGCAATCCCAATATGTGGTCACCAATTTCGGAAACACTCATCGCATCCATGTATGACTGGGTGGCGAATGATGAGTTGCCGCCGCCGTCTCGCTATCCAAAGATTTCCGAAGGTACGCTGGTTTCTTCCCACATCGATGGCCGTATAAATCGTGAGGCCTGGAATGCGCTCGATGGCATCAACCATCCGGGCTCAATCTATAAACCGCGTCACACCAACTACGGTCAACGCTGGCAAAGTGAGCGAATCATTGATCAACATCCAGATTACTCAGACCATGAGTACAACGCGATGGTGCCGGCGGTGAATACTGATAACAATGATCTGGCAGAAAGTACTGTTTTGCCGCCACTCACCCAAGTGCCACTAGGTACGTTTGTTCCCTGGAATTTGCGCTCACCTGTGTTTGGTGCGGAGGAATCGCTTGCACGTCTTACCGGTGGTTATATTCCTTATCCAGACAACACGGCTGCCGCTGTACAGATGCGCGATCCACGAAATTCGATAGAGGGGTTGTATCCCAGCTTTGATGATTACCTGAATGAATTCGAGCAGGCGACCGATGAATTGATCGAGGAAGGCTTCCTGTTGCCGGGCTTTAAAGAAGAGTATATGGATGTCGCTCGTTTCAATGAGACGGTTTTTGAATAGAGCTGTCCCGGAAATGAATCTCTTGGCGCAAGCACAATGAGAGATGCAACAAGAGATGCGACAAGAGTTTCAGCAAAAGAGCCAATCAGGTCGGAAACTTTGTTTCGCGAGCCTGGGTGGCATTGCCAACGATTGCCGGCTCAACCCTTCGAACGAAATATTTATTCGACTGCCTGGCTGGAACGCTGACTGTTAAACCTGATTGCCAGATCCCGGCCGGCTAACCAACCCAGTAATAGCACGAATGCGATGGTTTTCACTGTCTGTAACATACACCACATTGTTGTGCACACAGACACCATGAGGTCTGTTGAGACTGCAAGTCAATGGATCGCCGTCGGGCCCGTCGCCCACTTCGCCAGTGCCCAGCACTGTATCGATGATGCCCGTGGCGAGTGCCAGGCGGCGAATAACATGATTCTCGGTATCGACAATATACAGACTGTTGTCGACCGCTGAAAAAGCAATGCCTTTCGGGCCATTGAACGTGGCTTGCATGGCTGCGCCACCGTCACCGCTATAACCGCGCTCGCCGGTGCCGGCCAATTTCTGAAGTCGGTTGCCTCGCAAGTCCAGTCGATAGACAGCATTACCTTCACGCAGGACCAAATAGGCATTGTTATTGGGATCACAGTCGATCGAACGCGGCCCCATCAAGGGTGTGCCCTGCAGCGGTCCGCTGTCTGGTGTCGCGGTGCGTTCGCCGGTGCCACCCAGTGTAGAGATCAGTCCGGTTTCCCGATCAACATGGCGCAGACGTTGGTTACCGATATCACAAATCAGCAAGTTTTCCCGCGCGTCGAAGGCGATACTGTGCGGTTGATTTAGCTGCGACAAAACCGCCGGACGGCCATCGCCAGCAAAGCCAGGTTCACCATTCCCGGCCAGTGTGGTTACCAGGCCGCTAGGCCCGGCAATACGGCGCACGGTATGCGAATCTCTCTCTACGATATAGAGATTGTTGCCTTGATCCCAGCGGATCTCATGGGGTGCGGCAAAAGGGGTATCCATTGGTTGGCGCGCCTCTGGCCGGTAACCGTTTTCGCCGTTGCCAGCGATCGTTGAGACCCGGGAGCGGTTCAGATCGAGCCGGCGAATTCGTCCTGTGTCGACCTCGCAGAAATACAGCGCGCCGTCTGGACCGCTGACGATTCCATATGGGTTATCGATGGGAGTGGCGGTCGCGGGCAGGCCCTCGCTCTCGGGCAGGAAGCCGCGCGTGCCAGTGCCAGCCACTGTGCTGACACGCGCTTGGCCGGATTGGGCAAACACGGGCCAACTGGAATAGGCCGCTGCGCCGGCCAAGGTGTGTAAAAACGTTCTGCGTTTGATCTGTTTCATTGCGGACCCTGTTGTGTTCTTGTTGGGTTGGCCGGACTTGCTGAATTCGCTATCTCGCTATCGATCTCTCAATCTCTCGATCTGCTGGCTTTTAATTGCTCAGTAGCGAAGATACCGTAGCGTGGAGTTTTGCCTGTAATTCCGGATCAGTCAATTGGCCTTTGTTGCTGTCGAAATTGTCATTGAACTGGGGAATAGACAAGCTGCCGCGGATATCGCCGCCGAGATGGGGGATAATCTTCAATGCTGATTCCAGAACCGAGGCGCCGCCCCGGCGGCCTGGCGACGTGGCAAGCAGGACCATGGGTTTGTTCTGGTATACCTTGGTTTCAATGCGTGACGCCCAGTCAAAGAGGTTCTTATAGGCCACTGTGTAGGAGCCGTTGTGTTCAGCGAAGGAAACAATAACGGCATCCGCAGAGGCAATGTGTTGTAGGAACGCCTTGGCCTGAGGCAGTTCTCCGAGGCTGTCTTCGCGGTCGACACTGAACAAAGGCATCTCGAAATCATTCAGGTCGAGTAGCTCAACGTCAACGCCGTGTAGCAGGCTGGTGGCATAACTCACTAACTGTTTGTTGATGGAGCGCGAGCTGTTACTTGCGGCAAATGCCAGAATCTTCATCACTATCTCCTGTGCTGCGTCGGCAGTCCATGACTAAGGTCCAATTAATGCCCGACAAACTCCGAATTGCCGCCTTGCTGCGGCAAAACAGTATTGTCTTTTCTCCGTTACGCCAATACTCTCACAACTAGCTCAGACGAATAAGCCAAACGAGCGCACTGGCGCGAGGAGAGATTCATGTGTGATAACGATACCCAGAAGGACGTAGAAGACTATCTGCGTCGCCACCCCGAAATGTCACGTCGAAATTTTGGCAAACTGGCAGCTACAGCTGGCCTTGCTGCCATGTTCCCGCCCTTGGCTAACGCTCAACCAGTGACTGAGTGGAATGTGGAAATTGCAACAGCAGATGGTGTTGCCGATTGCTATTTTGTCCACCCTTCACGTGGTAGTCACGCAGCGGTTCTGGTTTGGCCGGACATTCTGGCCTTGCGCCCGGCGTTTCGTGAGATGGGCAAGCGGCTGGCCCGTTCAGGCTATTCGGTACTGGTCCCTAACCCTTTCTATCGCGACGCTCACGCACCGGTAGTGCCTTTTGGTGCTAGTTTTGGCGATACGCCGATTCGTAATCTGGTGTTGCCAATGGCGCGCAACCTCAATGCGGACACCCACTTTACCGATGCCAATGCGTTTATTGCCTGGTTGGACCAACAAGAAGCAGTGGATTCATCCAAAGGAATGGGCACCACGGGTTATTGTATGGGCGGCCCTATGGTGATGCGTACTGTAGCGGCAGTACCTGAGCGCATGGCAGCCGGGGCGACTTTCCACGGTGGTGGCCTGGCAACTGGCGATGCCAGCAGCCCGCACCTGCTAATTCCGGAGACCAATGCCAGCATGTTGCACTGCGTGGCAGAGAATGATGATGCGAGTAACCCAGAGGCCAAGGAAATTCTCAGGGAAGCCTACGCCGATGCCGGCATCTCGGCCGAGATCGAAGTCTATGGCGATACCCTGCATGGTTGGTGTGCAATCGATTCTCAGGTCTATCATCAAGCGCAGGCCGAACGGGCATGGAGTCGTATGTTGAATCTTTTCTCGACAGCGCTAGCCTGATCCCGAGCAGTTTTGGCCCCGGCTGGTTCTAAACCCGGGTAGCCATAAAAAGTCTGGTTATAGGAAGCGTACTGAGAACGACAAACAGGTAGTCCGGTGACGGGCTACCTGTTTTTGTTTGTGCCATAGTCTGTGCGTGAGGCTAGAATTTAGCGTTGAGTACATCTGTAACGCGAGCGACAAAATTATCGCCACTATCGATCTCGCCATGGCAGGGTATTAATACATGCCGTTGGTCGCCGGCCAGTTTGGCAATCGCCCACTCCCGAAATGCCTGTTTATCTTTTAAACCGCGACGAAAGCGGGCATGAAAGTGCAGGCCCGTATTCAGCCCATACAATTTCAACAACCAGTCCATCAGCCGATTGCCGCTGAGTTTTTCCAGATTCATGAGTGAATCGCAAACTGCCCAGTAGCGAGTGTTAGCATCACTGCCAGAAGAGTCGCCATCGATTTGCAGCCAACACTCGCCAAAAAAATTATCTGGAAGTTCGAGTATCTGTACCCAGCCCGGTAAACCCTGTTGGCACTCGGCAACAGGCACGAAATCGTTTAGCTGCAATTTCTTGCCAAGATGGCTGGCGGCCCGCTGCGATGCTGTCATTTTGGCTTGCGGGAAAGCGTCTAGCCAGGGTGCCAGCCCCATACTGTGGCCGATTGACGGGGCTACCAGTATGAGCTCATCACTGCCTATTAAGGTCTGAGCTGCGGGCAGCAGGGAGGGCCCGGGACTGTAGACCAACCAGTTATTGGCACCAGTCTTTACCAACAAGCAGTAGGGCTCGCCAAAATCCGCTTTGTATTGCGCACGGAGCAGTCGTCCTGAGCTATCGACCTGTTGCCAGTTCACTCTCTCTGAACCGGATACCGCTACCGTCACTCGGCAACGTTCAGCTTGCTGGTCCAGAAGATATCAATATTGCCCAGACTGTTGTCCTGTCTGGTGGAGAACCAGGTAAAGGTATCACCACCGGGCGGCAGGGCCGGACACATATCGGCGCCAGCAGTGTTGATCAGTGGCCCCAGATTTCTGGCTGGGCCCCACTGATTCTCGCCAGTTTGCATCGCACCCCAGATATCAGTAGCGCCGTAGCCACCTGGCCGGCTGGATGTGAAGTAAACCATGCCGTCGCTGTCCTGACTGAAATGAAACTCTTCAGCGGCGGTGTTGATATTTGGGCCTTGATTCACGGGCTCCATCCAGTTGCCCTGGTCGTCCTGGTTTGAACAATAGATATCAGAACCTCCGTACCCGCCGGCGCGGCGTGAGGCGAAGCAGAGCGTCTGGCCATCGTTCAGGATAGCAGGGCAGTGTTCGTCCCCTTCGTTAGTACTGACTGGAAAACCAACAACTTCGGGTGCGCTCCATACCCCATTGACCTTGTGAGTGACAAACAAGTCGTTGTTGTTGCGCGGAGTCGTCGTCGCCAGACGGTCAGATTTGAAATAGATGGTGTTGCCGTCTGCGGTAATCCAGGGCTCGCGATCATCACCCAGACGCAGCGGGTCATCATCAGTGGCCGGTGGCGCGTTAACCGGCAGACCCATGTTGACCGGTGTATTCCAGTTGCCGGTAGATTCATTGAATGTGGCGATATACAGGTCTTTCGGGTCGCCTTCGGCCACAGCCATATCGGCTCTGGCACTGCAGTACACCATGGTGCCGTCGGCGGCGAAGGAAAGCTCGCCTTCGGCCCACATCGTGTTTATGGGAGCGCCGAAATTATGGACTGCTTTTTCAACCCAGTTAGGTGAGGACTGGCCCACCGCAGCTATTGGCAACAGCAGGGCAATGAAAGTTGTGCAACGAACAAGCTTGATCATGATATTTGGCTCCTGGCAGTAAGTCGACGCGTCAGCTTCGTGATTCTACGTGAAAAGTCCACCAATGATCAGGCCGTTCGGCATCCAGATCGGGAATTGGATTAAAAGGACCGCCACCATGTACCTGCAGTTTGCTGACCCGCGCCTGCCAGGCGCGGTCCATAGTCCCGGGGTCCTGCACACGATTGAGTATCACCGGATAGGTATTCCCGTTCATGCGCATGACGGCACGTTCATTCGCATCTACTTTGCCGGCCCAATATTTCCGCGTACAGACAGAACAACTCAGGAACAATTCGCCGCGCGGTGTTGCCATACAATTGAGATTGATTGAATGGGGGCGAATACCGTCGTAAATTTGTAGTTGGCACAACGACACGTCGTTGGCAAAAGACCAGTCATCAACAGGCGTCTCGACGCGATCACCAAACAGGAAGCCGCCCGGGGTGCGGTCACAGGGACACACAGATGAGTAGATCAGAAAGCCGGCCACGGCGACAGCAGCCAGTCCCAGCAGACCTCCGCCAATCAACAGTTTCAGGTTCCATTGTTTATTGCTTTCAGTAGCTTCTGTCATGGTTGGCCTCGTTCTTATAGTTATTTTGGAGTAAGGCAGCGTTTACCTGATTGCAGTCTAATTCAACAGTGCTGAATTAGCATGGGGCGGCAGACCCGTTCAGCGTGTGAGTGTGACAATATGTCGCGTGTCTTGATGCTGATTTTGCCGCACAGAACCGCGAATTTTCAGTACACTGAGGCTGTGACTTGCTGCAGATTGCAGCCCAAAACGGAGGTAGAGAAGATGATCCACGTTCGCAATATGGTCTGGTTGATGTTGACTCCGATAGCCACCGCTCTTGCTTGTTGGGCAATTCTGGAAATAGTGCTCTAGGCAAAGCTGGCAGATTAACTCTGGGTCAGCGAGCGTCGTTTTCCAATGCGAATAGCTGACGCAACACGCGGCGCCATTGCAGGTACTGTTCCTCCATGGTGCCGCTCAAACCGTGTACCTGTTGGTTCAGTTCCAGAATAGCCGGTGCTGCCTCGCGATTGAAACCACTGGCTAATTCGCGATATTCCAGCTCATAGATTTTGCTCCAGCGATAACGATCGTAGCGTTGCGTCAAGGTCAGATATCCCGAGCTGGAGCTATAGCGTTCCTGCGTCACTGCGCGTTGTTCTGCTGCCCGCTCTTCGAGTATCTGGTCGAAGGAGTAGCGCCGCCAGAGCAAGTAGGAATCGCGCATATCCCCGTAGAGCGCCTCATAGTATTCATCAACAGTATCAATAAACAGGTAATGCCGTTCGCGCATTTCGTGCACGCGTCGCATCATAGGGTCATTGACCGGGGGTAGGGATACTATCGTAACCTGGCCATCCGCAGTTCGTTGAATATTGTCGCCAAAGGATTCCTCGGAAAGATCGGCGGCGTACAGCATTTGCGATATCTGGCTAATCTGGCGCACTTGATTTTCGCTGAGTTCATTACGCGCCAAAAGCAAGTCATTGGCAATCTGCTCATAAAGATCGGTAAAAGGCTCACTGACAGCACTCAGATTGCGGCGGTTACGATTGCGAAAATCAGTGGACTCCGGGAAGTCAGTGGCCAAGGTACGGTCGGTGTAGGTCTTGTTCAGCCATTGTCGTCCGGAGCTATCAGTTGCTGTCACTGCCAATTGAAGTTGTGTGCCATCAGACTGCAGAATGCGGCCATCGATCAACAGATCAACCGATGGATCAGCTTGTGGGAGTACACGCACAGCACCCCACTGATTGCTGTCGACCAGTGTGTTTCGCAAGGAAAATGGGAGCAGATGTCTTTCATTATCCCGGACTTCAGCGAACACGTTCTCGCCAATCTGATTGCGTACGCTTGCTTGCTGCTCAGTGCCGAAAATCAATACGCCGATATCCAATAACTTCCAATCTTCCGGAGTCTCATCGCTACTGTTAAGTGCTACTTCGCCGACTGACGGTATTTCTACTTCGACATCGTAATTGACTGGCGCAGCGCAATTGGTGAGTGCCAGCAGAGTGGCTGGCAAGATAAAATGACAAAGATGACAAAGCCAAAGGCGCTGTGTCTTGAGGACGGTCATGGCAGCTCTGTTCCCCGCGAGCAAACACGGCCACGGCTCAAGGTGAGCACGCAGTTGAATTCTTCTTCCGGGGCTTCGTAGTGATTAAATGCCTGAATCAGATTAAAGGGCGCCGAGCCGTTGCTACTGACGCTGGTCACCATACGCAGCTGAGTGTGATCGGCCGCAACACTAAATCGATGGGTGATCTGAAGGTTGTCAGGCAAGGTAATGCGAAATACCAGTTGCTGCTGATCCCAGCCGCAAACCTCTGAACCATGGGGACTGCTAAAAGTCGCGATGGGTCCACTATCTATGCTGCAGATCAATGGTGCTTCACCGCGTCGTTCAATGCGGATCTCTTCGCGATTCTGAGTAATCGTCATGATGGTTTGGCGGCTGATGTATTCAGCCAGACGGGCGAGATCAAAGATGCTCTCCCCTGAGCGACCGGAATTGACATTGATATTACCCAGTGAGACTGCTGGCCCGCCACCGCCGTTCAGGCCGGCTTGCTGCCGGGTAGCCTGTTCCTGCCGGATGCGCAGCATACGATTGAGTTCGTCTTCCCATTTATCGCTGCGCCCGAAATCTTTTTCCCATGATCCGGAAAAATCCAGACGCATCGGGCGCTGCAAATCCAGCGTAGGCAGGTCATCCTGCGCAAATACGGGACTGGCCAGCCCCAACAAGAGCCACATCAGCAGCAAGTGCAGTGCTCGTGAGCGGGTCGTATATCGCTTATTGTCTGACTGATCAGCGGTCATGGTTTGCGGTAACAGGGTGACTGGCAGCATGAGTATTCACATTATTGTACGGCTTGACCGGGATTATCCGTTGCCAGACATGATGATTTAACCAATTTTCGCGTTCACTTCGTTGAAAAAGCCGACTCCCCGCAGGAGCGCGAATGGACTTTGGCCGACAGGCCTCTTATGCTCTTTGCATCTGACTCTCGCAGAAGGAGGCATACCATGTCCAGCTTCATCAAACTCGCTCGCCTGTTAACTCCCCTGGCCGTTCTGACTGGCGTATTTTGGGCGCCATCCGCTTTGCCGCAGAATGACTACAGTAATGTTGAAATTGTCGCGCATCCAGTGGCCGGTAATGTCTATTATCTGGAGGGTGCGGGCGGCAACATTGGCGTCACGATTGGTGAAGATGGCATTGTCATGATTGACGATCAATTCGCACCGCTGACTGATCGCATCGTCGCTGCTATTCGGGAATTGAGCGATCAGGAGATTCGCTTCCTCATCAATACTCACGTGCACGGTGACCATACTGGTGGTAACGAAAATATGGGGCGCATGGGTGTGTTGATTCTGGCGCGGGACGAGGTGCGCGTAAGACTGGAATCGCAAACTTCAGGGCTGGCGCTACCGGTACTGACTTACAGTGATGCCATCACGATTCATTTGAATGGTGAAGAAGTGTATGCCTTCCCTGTGCCTCCGGGTCACACTGACGGCGACACCTTTATCCACTTTCGCGATTCAGACGTTATCCATACCGGTGACGTATTTCGTACAACGGCCTTTCCGGTAATCGATACCAATAATGGCGGCACGCTGGATGGCACTCTCCAGGCGCTGGGCATTTTAATTGGCACAGCAGGTCCTGACACTGCCATTCTCCCGGGTCATGGGGAAGTATCCACGCGTCTGGATGTAATGGCTTTTCGCGACATGGTGCTTGATGTCAAAGAGCGAGTAGAGCCAATGGTTGCCGACGGACTGTCATACGACGAAGTGGCCGCTGCCAATCCTGCGGCGCCGTACAATGCTCGTTATGGTGATCCCGATCGTTTCTTGCGAGCTGTTTATACCGAGTTGGGTGGTGCGCTTTAAAATGTTGAAAAATTCGCCACGAGTCACATCCGCTTTATGCTGTTTACTGTTGCCACTAACGGCGTTAGCCGCAGATGCTCCTGATCCGCAGATGTTGGTAACCCAATTTTGGCAGGCAGGCGACGCAGATGAGCGTAATGCAATAGCCGCGCAGCTCAGTGAGAATGCCGCCAATGTTGCTACCCTGTATGACTGGATGAAAGACGGGCCGCAATACAGTGACGATGTGCCAACGGGCATTGTCGAGTCGGTCTATGAAGCGCCAGACGGAACTACCTACCCTTACGTCTTTGTCATTCCTGAAGACTATGATCCCGAAACGCGGTATCCGGTAGAATTCGCGCTGCATGGCGGTGTAGGTCGGCCCAAGCCCGAGCCAGGCGATGAGCTATGGCGCGGTGGCTATGACAATCTGGTCCGATCCGATCGCATTACTGTGCTGCCATCGGCGTGGCGAGAAGCTTACTGGTGGCATGACTCGCAGGCCGATACACTGCCCGCCTTGCTCGATTTATTGAAAGCGAGCTACAACATCAACGAGAACCGCGTTGTTCTCACGGGTGTTTCCGATGGTGGCACAGGCGCCTATTTTTTCGCCTTCAAGCAGCCGACAGAATGGGCGGCTTTTTTGCCTTATATTGGCCATCCTGGTGTGCTGCGTAGTGAGCAGAGTGGCGGCGGTTATCGTCTGTATTTTGAGAATCTCATGGGTAAGCCACTGTACATAGTCAATGGTGAGAACGATCGCTTGTACCCAGCGTCTTCTCTGGCCTCATTCATGCAGATTCTTGAAGAGCAGGAAGTAGAGCATATCTTTCGTGTTATTGAAGGCGGCGGCCATAACACTCAATGGATGCCGCAAGAGCGACCAGCGATAGAGGAATTTGTCGCAGAGCACCCCCGTGATCCAATGCCAGACAGCTTGCAATGGGTAGCCGATCGAACGGATCGCTATCAGCGTAATCACTGGATCGAAATTGATGAACTGGCGGTTGCAGGTCGCCCTGCGTTGCTGCAGGTAACGCGGAATGACAATGTCTTTTCAGTCACGGCGCGCGGAGTGACGGAATTTACATTGCTACTGAACCCTGAGGAAGTGGATCTGTCAGAGCCATTGCTGGTCAATGTAAACGGCAGAATCGCGCATACGGGCATGGTGCGTCAGGACAAAGCAGTATTGCTTGAGCGAGCAGCTCTCGATCTGGACCGTGAACAACTCTTTACAGCGGCGCTCACCATTCAGGTCAATAGCGACCAGGTTGAATGATGCAGGGCGGTATGTGCCGCCCTGGCTTATTGCAATTGTGCCTGGCGCGCTTGTAATTGCCTCAGGATATTGGCCAATTCCGCGATGTTCGGGTTGGCCGCAGCTGCCTCCTGCATTTTTTCTGAGAGCTCTCGCAGTTGTGGTGCGTTCTTTGCGCGGATGTTTTCTTCGCTGAGCAGTACGTCAGCACCAAGGAAACTATCGTTGACATTACTGGCGCGTGATTTTTGCAAAAAAACCGGCTCACAAATTCGGCGCGGTATGTTCGAGCCAGTTGGAGTCTCTTTCCGGCAACGTACATCAAAATCATCATCGTCATTGTATTCATTGAAAGCGCTATAAAGCTCTTCTTCCACTTCTTCGATGAACTGTCTGACTTCTGCCAATCTCAGGTCGGCAATGACTATGACTTCACCTTCGTCCTCGGCGCTGTCGGACGACTGTTGCTGTGCTAGCAGTGGCATACACAGCAACGCTGTCAGGCTAAGCAGGATTGATTGTTTTAATTTCATTGTTCGTCTCTGGGTAGTTGGGCATTGATCCGACGGCTTTCGGGTTTGAGCCGGTCATCCGTAGTCTTTCCTAGTGTACTTTATTCTCCCACAAGCTCCGAGGGTTGTTGAACGCTAAAATCGGCAAATTGTCGCTAGTGACAGTGTGTAGCACTGTATCCAAAGGTATTGCATTGGAGGCTGATTGTGTAATGATTGAGTGAATAACAATAATTCACAGGATCCGCTGGATTCTTGCATTGAGGTTGCCCGTCATGCGTTATCCCCTACGAGCTTCGTTGCTCGCCCTTACTGTCGCTACCACGTCACTCGGCGCATCGCTGAGTTGGTCGCAAAATGCCCGCGGCCCGATTGGTGAAAGCCCTTACGATGTGATTCCCTTGTGGGCAGACGTCTTTCAGGAAGACGGCTTCGCATTTGGTGGGAACTCGGGTATCTGGGCTGAATCGGCAGATCGCATCATTATTGCCCAGCGCGGCGAAACTATTCTGCCACACCCGGTTCCAGATGACTTTCTCGGCTTCGCCGGTGATTTGGGTATCAACGTGTTAACCGATACCAATCGTCGTACATGGCAGAATTGCTTGTACACGGTTAATGGAGAAGGTGAAGTTATCGAAATCTGGGATCACCTCGACTATCTCTGCGAAGGCTCGGAAGGTCCCGGCCCGCACCGTATTCGTATTAGTCCATACGATCCGGAGAGCAGAATCTGGCTCGTAAATGAGACTTTTCACCAAATCTATGTAATTGCCAATGACGGCAGTGAAGTGCTGGCAACTTACGGTGAAAAGAATGTTCCGGGTAATGATGAGACTCATTTTGGTCGTCCGCAGGACGTAGCGTTTTTACCTGATGGCCGGATTCTTGTTGCTGACGGTCTCGATAATCACCGCGTAATCATCTACGACGAAGACATGAATTACCTGGGCGAGTTTGGTGGCTTCGGTGATGGCCCCGGCCAATTCAATACCATTCATTCCATTGGTATTGGGCCCGAGGGTCGCGTACTGGTCACTGACCGTTCCGGTGGCGAAGTGAATCTGTTTCGTACAACCGATGATCCGGCAGTGATCGAGTTTGAGCGCTCGATTGGTGCGCCGCTGGGTTTGCCACTGGATATCCTTGTCAATGACGATGGTTTCTGGATTACCGACTTGCGGCCGCTGCGCTTTGTGAAATTCGATTTCGAAGGTGAGATTCAATACACATGGCTGGTTCCCCCGGAACTACCCGACGGTTATCTGGAAGTGCATACCTTCTCTGTCGGCCCTGATGGCAGCCTGTATGGCGGCGACAACCAGTATGGCCGGACGCAGAAATTCGTTCCCAAGCCCGGTGCTGATCCTGATCTGTTAATCGATCCACCCTGGGTCGCTAACTAAAGTATTTCGATGCCTTTTTGGCAACGGCAGTCAACCGGATCATTTGAGTTGACTGCTTACTGACTCTAATTCCTGCGCCGATTCAGGCGCAGGAACACTTCAAAATGGCGATTGATTTACTGGCTATTGAAGAGCCAGTCGTCGCTATTGCTACCACAAAGACAATGTCGAACAACGTCTGGAAAAAGGGTTTTGCCTGGACACATTTGGATTGGATGGCGGCGTGTCACAGCGCATTACTACAGACTTGCCCCGCAGCCACTCTGCAACTGGCAGAGTCTGATTCAGCACTCCGGTTAGCGATGTGATTCAAGGATTTCTGGCAGGTCAGCAATCGAGTCGATGATTGCATCAGGGATTACGTCAGAGGCTTTGACTATGTCCTCCCGATACTTACCTGTCTTTACCAATACGCCGGCAAGACCGCTGGCATGACCGCCACCGATATCATTTTCAATATCATCACCAATGACCAGCACTTCCTCTGCACTCAAATCGAGTGATTCCACTGCCAATTTAAAGAACGTCTGGCTGGGTTTGCCGATGACTTTGGCTTGTTTGCCTGAGACAAACTCGAGCCCGACGACAAAGGCACCGATGTCCATCTGCAAGCCCTGCTCGGTTTGCCAGTACTTGTTCATGTGCATGGCGAGAAGTTCAGCTCCTTCCATGAGTTCGCGAAAAACACGATTGAGCAGTTTATAGTTCCAGGCCGCACCAATGTCACCGACGATGACAAAGTCGGGGTTCTGAGTGTCCTGCACAAACTCGTCAAAATCACTTTGGGCCGAATCACGAATCAGCAGATGCACGCTGGGGTTGTCTTGCTGACGCAGGAAATCGCGTGATGCACTAACAGCACTGAAAATGTCATCAGGCATGATCTCCAGACCCATGCGCTGTAACTTGTCAGCGATATCGCCGACTGTACGAGTAGAAGTATTGGTGATGAAACGAAAGGGGATATGATTGTCGCGGCAATAGTCGAGTGTTGCGTGCGTGCCGGGGACGATTTTGTCGCCGACATAGAGCACGCCATCAAGGTCAAACAAGACACCTTTTATTTTCCGTCTCATACTGCCACCTTGGTTGATCGCATTGGACAGGAATCAACATTGTAACATCAACGATTGCCGAGTTAAGCGCAACCGGATTGGCCTGCCGTACTGACCTACTGAATAGTAAACGGAATTCCGGAAACGCTATAAACAAAGATATCTGCGCCAATACCATAGGCGAAGAACACCGTAAGTGATGCTGCATTCACGCCAATGCTGGCGGGGACGAAATTGCTGAATGCGATCAACTGTTCTTCTGCAGCCAGCGCGCGTGGCGAAATCGCTCCACCGAGTGTCTCGAAGGCGCCGTCCCAGGCAATATAACCACCGGCCGCATCGCGATAGAACAATCCGGCACCATCAACAGCGATAACGGTGTATGTGGTGCCGACCTGACCGCGGTGCTCACTGGGTATTTGCAGTGTGGCGCGGACATCGATTGTGTCTTGTGCGCTGAACGAACTGACAGCAGTGCCAGTGTCACCGTTGCGGGTAGCAGCTCCGAACATCAGCAAGCCGCTACTACTGCCATCCAATGTTGCAACATTCAGCAATCGAGATGTGCGTTTAGTGGCGACCTGAAAGCGAGTTTGGTTCAACGAATAAACAGCATCGGCGCCTTGCTCGGTGTCGTTACGGTCAACACCACAAGGTAGCCCGGAACAGTCGGTGCTGTCCGGGTTGGAAAACAGTGGTACTGCTTGTGCACCAGGAAAGCGTGAGATATAAGCCATTATCGTTGTGAACTGGCCATCAACACCGTGGCCATGCGACCAAGGATAAGTGCCAGTTGAACCTGACTCTCTACGAGAGTGCACCAGACCAAAATTATGGCCTAGCTCATGTGCCAAAGTATCATCATCGCAGCCTGAACCGCCGCTGGCCGGAAAGCCGTCGAGATAAAGTGCCGTGTACAGTTCTGAATTGGTCAACGATGGGTGGAATAGTTCACCGCTAAAGCCGGTGCCAGGCGTACTGGCTAGGCCACAAGCATTGTCATTGCCTAACAAGCCGTCGATTAGCACGACGATATCAGCACCCTTGCTGTCACGTAGTGCCGCCAGGTCACTGAAGGCACCTTGACTGCCAGATAGATCATTCAGGGCGTTATTGAGAGAGCTGACCGTATAGCTGGTTAACCCATAGTGCACGGGGCGGAATCGTATCCCGGCGCCGCTATTGAGATAGTAGCTATTAGTCGTTTCAACGAGTTGATTGATACGCGTCTCTGGAGACACTGAACCAATGTCGTTCAGAAAGTCTTGAGTGTAGAGGAACAGCAGGTCGACGTCGGCGAAAGTGTCAACGGGCAGTACGCTTGCTGCGCTGGCAGGGTCGGTGCCCAACAAGCTTTCGTTAAAATCTGTAAAGCCGTCGCTATCGGAATCCGTCAGTGTATCTTTGACGACGAACAGAAAAGCATCATTGCGTACGGTGCTGCCTGATATGTCGCCGACGAAGACACCGCTGGCAACCTGGTTATAGGATTCTTCGGTCAGTCGTACTGCGTAATGTAACGTGGTCGATGCGCCTGGAGCCAGATTGGATATGCTGCACTGAATGCTACTCTGCTGGCCGACAGCGCCAAGCGAACAACCACTGTTGCTCGACAGGAATTGCGTCCGGTCTGCAACAAATAAAATGTTCACCGGTTCATTGCTCAGTGTGCTGGACAGGTTGTTGGTGATCTCAACGCTGACATCGACACGGTCGCCAATAGTGGCAACCTCGCTTGGAAAAGATTGGCTAATCGAGACATCACTGCCGGACAGGGCAGACTGGTCAGGTGCTTTGCTTACGGATTTGAAGACACCACCGCTGTCTGCCGGAATGCGTTCCCGGTCAGGTGATAATGAATACACCCAGCCGACATAGCGCTGGCCATCCTCAGACAGCTTGGTCAGTACTGAGTATCTGGCTCGGGTAGTGAAGAACGACGCCAGCAATTGTTGTCCACCTATTGTGAGGGACAAACCACCAGTGGTATCGCCAGACGTTATCTGACCTTGCCAGCCGGTATCGCCATTGATCAGTGTGCTGCGCTTGACCAGCTGATAATCCAGTCGGGCAAATGCCTCGCCCTCCATCACCAATGCATCACCAGTTGCAAACTCGGCGACCGTTGCTGCCGGTATGGTAATGGCTTGTTGCCAACCAACTTGCCCGGGCAGGGTCAAGTCAGCCGGCAATACATCGCTGTCTGAGAAAAGTACATGTTCAGCCGCGAGCAAGGGCCCGCTGCTAAGTAGTCCGAGAGCAATCAGGCAAAGGCGGCGACTAAACATACTATTCCCCTATTGGTAGATGGCAGCCCGGGATGCGGCGTGGACGCGAAGCGAATAGAGAATATCGTCATTCTGAATCATGCCGATAAAAACAATATCCTCTACCGGGTCAATCCAGAACCAGGAGCCCGCTATACCCCACCACCAGTGCGTGCCTGCAGAGGCGCCCTGATAAGCAGCCGAGTTTTCGACGATAGCAAAGTCCAGACCGAATACATTACCCGGATACAAATTGGCAGTGATGTTCGGTACTGCCTCTGGCAATTGATTGCTGCGCATCAACTCGACAGCCTCAGAGGAAAGAAGCTGTTCACCGTCGTGCTGGCCGTCATCGAGAATCATCTGGGCGAACTTCATGTAGTCAGCCGCTGTTGAAGTCAGTCCGCCACCGCCAGACAGAAATTTGGGCCGGCTTAAAAATGCGCCAGTGTCCGTGCGGCGCAATTCACCGTCGGTCGGGTAGTATTGGCCGGCCAGGCGATCGGCGTTTTGAGGCTGCACATAAAATCCGGTATCGCTCATGCCTAAAGGATCGAACAAGCGGGTTTGCAAGAATTCATCGAAGGCCATGCCGGACAGGCGCTCCACCAGGTAGCCCTGCACATCAACCGAGATGCTGTAAACCCACTGTGTACCGGGCTGGTAGGCCAGCGGAATATCGGCCAGCGCGGGAATGGATTCAGCCAGTGTGTAATTGGGCAGATCCATGATGCCGGCTTCACCATAGGCATTGGCAATTGGGCCATTGGACAGTGGTGGCGTGTACATGAGGCCACCGGTATGGCTCATCAGCTCGCGTATTGTCATTGGATGGTCGGCGGGTGTGGTCTCCCAGCTGCCATCATCGTTTTGGGATACGAATACTTCCATGCCGGCCAATTCAGGCAGATGTTGTTCGACCGGGTCGTCGAGAGTGAATTTGCCTTCATCAAACAGCATCATGAGAGCCGCACCGGTGACCGGCTTGGTCATGGAGAAGATGCGGAAGATGGTGTCCATCGACATCGGTGTTTCGTCTTCGACAACCTGATAGCCCAGCGCTTCTTCCATGAGGATTTCGCCATCCTGGGCGACCATCAGGACGGCGCCAGACAGGCGTTTTTCATCAATGCGGCTTTGCAAATCGGCTTTGACTGCCTCGAGTTGGGCAGGTTCGATATCGGCGAGGAGTAAACTGCCAGACAGTGACAGTGTGGCAGCCAACAGGCCGGTAGTTAGAGTTCGAGCGATAGATCTGGATTGCATGGTTCCCCCTGAGCATTTCATTTTGATCCATTCAAACAGGGGCTATTAGAGCACCATTAGCGATGGCGGAAAAGTCACCCGAATAAGTTGCTCACACTGGAATTTTCAGGGCCGGAGTTACCCAGAAGTTATTGCGATTGATGTCAGAGGGCTTAACGAGAAAGGTTTAACGAAAGGGGCTTAACGAAATGGGCTTAACGAAATGGGCTTAACGAGAGGCACTTAACAAAAGGTACTTAACAAGAGAGGCTTAACAGGAAAGGCTTAACAAGAAAGGCTCCAGCAAGAGGGTCTCAACGAGATGAGCCAGCCGGCTGGCTCTCAGCCGGCTTTCTGAAAGTCGCGATCTTCGGCATCGAGAAAGGGGCCATCGACACACAGACGGCGACCGTCCGGGGCATCGCAGGCACCACAGATGCCGACACCGCACTTGGTCCAGTAATCGATGGAATTGAATATTTGCTCAGGCTGGCAGTATTTTCTTTCCACTGCTTCAGCTGCGCGAACCATCGGACCCGGGCCGCAGTTATAGAATACCAATGCGCTCAATTCATCAGGGCTCATTGCCGCCAGTCGTTGCTCGAGAAGTTCAGTCACCACACCGTGATAACCGCGGCTACCGTCGTCGGTAGCAATATGCAGCTGGCTTATCGCAGCACACTCATCCATGAAATAGAGACGGGATTCATTACGTGCACCCATGAAGATTTCGGCATTGCCGTAATCACGGGCAATCTGGAACACGGCGGCCAGACCAGTACCACCGGCGACGGCCATGATGTGCGCCTCCTTCGGTGGTGCAACCGGATTGCCATGGGGGCCGCGCACATAGGCTTCGATGCCCGGCTCGAGCGTCATACAATCGTTGGTAAATTGGCCAAGGTTGATTACCACCAGAGAAAACGGATCGTCAGTGAGCGCCGAGAAGGGCTTTTCGCCCAGACCGGGTATCCACAGGAAAATAAACTGACCCGCCTTGACCGGAACTTTTTCCTTAAAGCGCAAGATCACAATGTCGTCGGTAACGCGTTCGCTGGATTCCAGCGTCACCGGCTTGAAGCTCATATCGACGTCGTAGCGCACTAACGGTTCTGTGTGCTCGGTGCCTTGTTCCAGATCATTCGTCAGTACACGAAAGTAATTGCCGATCTCGGCAGTGGTCAGGCCGATCAAAGCTGAGCCTATGCCAATGACAGTAGCCCCGGCCTGCTGGAACGTGCGCACATTCTCTGCGCTGCTAATGCCGCCACAGGCGATGATCGGGCAATCCACTGCAGCGTGAATTTCTTCGACACATTCCAGCGCACGCGCCAGAATGCCTTTGCCGGACAGGCCACCTTTTTCATTGCTGAGAATGGGATGACCGTTCGCAGTAAAACACTCGGGGCCCATGGTGTTGATGGCGCAGATGGCATCGGCGCCTCCAGCCACAGCAGCCTTGGCGATATCACCAATTTCCGGAACGTTGGGGGTGAGCTTGGCAACGACCGGAATATCCACTGCGGCTTTCACAGCGGCAACGATTTCCCGCACCAGCTCGGGATCCTGACCCATTGCCATGCCATAGCCTTTGGCATGAGGGCAGGACAGGTTGAGCTCCAGACCGTCACCATGTGGTGCCAACTTGCGCGCCACGTCGACATATTCCTGAACACTGCCACCGAAGATTGAAATCAACAGGAAGCGATCAGCGGGAATTGTGAGCCCGCTTAATAATTCAGCGGAGCGGTCCGCACCTGGATTGGTTAAGCCGACGGCATTGGTAAAACTGCCGGGCTCGTATTGTGTGAGAATCGGTTCGCGGTAACCCAGCCGTGGTTCAGGACCAATACTCTTGGTGGTCAACACGCCTACTTCGGGCATGGTGTCGAACACACGCTGAATGATATTGGCAGAGCAGGTCACGATCCCGGAGGGAATGGTGAACGGTCCAGAGAGGGTCTTGCCCAGAAATTCAGTTTTCAAAGGGTGGGGAAACTCGCGCGTAATAGTGACTTCAATGCGGGTCATTATAGCGCTTTGTCGGCTTGGCTTCTAATGTCGAGATTGCTTTGCTGGCTTGATTAAAGTGCTTAATTGATCGACGGTTAGCCTTTTCAGGAGTGGCTCTCCGTTTTGGCTGAATCAGCTACCGTGTGAGCGCACTGAATCAGGGGGTCGTGATAGCCCGGCTGCTTGCACCCGTCCCGGGTACCCTTCTTCTGTCGGAAGCCCTGAAACGCGGTCTTCCTCGATCAGTCGGTGCGGCGCTTTGACGCCGGTCCATCACAACCCCCTGATCCAGCGCTCGCAGTTCCTATTGGATATTCTGCATCCCGAACCGCAACATCCAAATCCCCATATTACCAAATTGCAGGCCATAAGCAGAATCCATAATCGACGACTCTGGCTGTAAGCCCGCTCTCGATCAGATTTGAAGGGAGTAATCTTGCTGACTACGCGGGTGTCTGATGGTGCCGCAATAAATGTGGTCAGTTTTAAAAATACAGTAATTTACTGATCCTCTACAGCTAAATGCTCTAAAAAGGGTGGAGATCATTGAGATATTGCTATTAGTAGGAAAGCGAAACGGTGCTCTACGAGGAAGTCTTGAAAAGTTCACGAATTGGAGATAGTTCTAAATAGTTGGTAAATGAGATTTTGCTACCGGTCATAGTTAATTATTGGTTGGGATTCTGAAAGGAGCATTGTTTCTGTTATTGATATTGGGGATATATAAATTACGATCAATACGAAATGTCAATTTATATCTAGAATCTCCCGTTTTCTGGACAGTCAGTGTTCCAATTAGAGATATGGCTTCATCCGCAGGATTTACCCACTCCCCTACTGTCGTAGAGCCCAATGTGTTCTCCTTTCGTACATTCCAGCCTTGTGAATTAATTTGGTCTGCAATGTGCTTGTAAGTTTCCGCGAGTGTCCAATCTGTTGCGAGTACGGTTGTTGCCTCATGGAAGTCATCTGACCCTGAACTGCGAGTCCCTGATCTATAGGACACTTTTTGATCTACACTTGGTTGCGGTAGTAGCATCCTAGGTTGATATTTTTTTAGTCCGAATCTCTGATGAGCTTCGACAATTGCTAGTTCTTCTTGGCGTTGACTAACGTATTCTGTGCAACTTGACCCAGAGGAATTCCCGGCTACAGAATGCTCGAGCACAATAAGACTACCAGTAATAGAGCCTCGAAAGTTTGCTGAAATATTTCCGAAATTATCGTGACATAAATCAACTGGGTAAACTGGTTTATCCAACGATAAAAAACCAACTGATTCTCGAACGTCACTGCTACTCGGAACAATATGTAAATTACTTTCTGTTAGTCTATCGACCAATGCCTGCCGGGATTCAGCTGGACTCAATTTAGATTCCAGTATCACTCGAGTAACATAAACCAAGTCAGCGCTACCCAATAACTCGAATTGTTGAGGAAAATCAATTTCTGGGAAACTGTCAGCGATGTCTGAATAAAACGTCGGCTGCCCAAAGTCAGGACCACTTAATAGTCCTTGCGCAAACTCCAAGGGCACGCTTTCCTTAAATTCAGAATCTGCTGATATCGACACGGTGGGAACAATGGCAAAAATCGCTGCTAAGGCCTGTAATGAACCTTTCATTATATTCCTCCTAGAAATAGCGATTATCGAATCTGAAATATACTAAGTTTATCTAATTCTTGCACGGGTTAAAGGCATACAGTCCGTGTACGCCTATACCTTCTAGAGCTATGCCACTAGTACTCTAGTAACAAGGGGGGTATGTATTCGTATACGGTCCAACCGCAGCTGCACTTGTGTTACCCGACACATCTTCCTCCCAGGAACCACTCGCGTTAATCTCATCATCCCAAGAACCACCGGCAGGAAATCCCCATTCGAGTCTGAGTTGATTTGTTGTCGGGGCGTCATAGTCGTCGGCTTTGGAATCAGAGTAACTTGACTCGGAGGGGCAATTGGTTGCTGGTGCGGATAATCCCTCAATTTGTACGGCGAGATCCATTTCTACATAAAAAGAGGTTGGGCTATAAGCAAAGCATCCTGATTTTCTGAACGCTCCTGATGGTAAAGGCTGGACCGCGCTTAAAGAATAACAGGCCCAAACGAGGTTGGTTGTAGTTTCACCGCCTTCCTCAGCAGCATACGTTTTTGATGTAATCAAACTAATTGCAACAAGCGCTAAACAAAATTTAGCCAATTTCATGGTAATTTCTCCCAATTTTAGTGGACGAATTCTTAGCTACTGTAATGAACCAAATCTTTCACACATCGCAGTATATCTGGCGACAGATGAGTCGATTTCAGAGGGGGCGTAACTTACTATCTCTCGAGAAACGGTTTTTAAACTCGAAGCTAAATGACCCACATGCTCAGACATATTGTTATAAACAGAAACGCCTAGCGAATTATCAAGTCGGCTTGTAATGCCATCGTAATATTGAATGACGAGAGAGTTGAGTTGCGACTCCGCTTGAGCCATCTCTTGAACGGCATTTAACTTAGTGGAGGTTGATAACTGATCGTTAAAATTCTCACAGTTTTCGATATTTGTTTCCACAAGTAGATTCTCATATTCTTTTACCGATGCGGTTGCAAAGTCTATAAAGCCCCTAGCTTCTGCTTCGCTTAGGCCCAACTCGCCCATAGCTAGCCGTAATGCATTCTGATAGCCGAGTCTAGAAACATTGTCTTCCACAAATTTAAAGTATATCTGTACTGCCATAGCGTGAGCTTCAGCAGGAGCTAGTGCCACAGGAGTCAGATTCTCCGGAAAGAAACTATAATTCCCGCTTGATCGCACCATTCTATCGCTCGATTCTTTTGAATCTGCAAGCGTAGCGATGACTTGATGTTCGGGTAGTTCGTATTCTCCCAACAGAAAGCTCGTGTAATCATCGGCAGAAAGCCGAGCAACTGTATCTGTGCCGTCTTGGGCAAGCATGGGCATAGAAGGAAAACAGAGCATTGCTAGTACTAAGGTTATCTTTTTCATACTCACTCCTCATTTCGTCTTGTAAAAGGATGGAAGAGGGTATTAGAAAAGAAATATAGCGTTTTTATGAAACTTAAATTTTTAAACGCGATATAGACAGATCCATTTCATACCCACGATCATGAAGATACATCAAGTTATTCCATTCGTCTGCTAGTAAAATTCTTACACCAGTAACTGATCATTCAAGTAAGTAACTTAAAAACCATATATGCTTTCTTTGGACTCTGATAGTGGTTCTTAATCTTCATAAATAATTGATGACTCGCAATATCATATTGAAATCATTCGTGTATATGATGATTGAAAAATAATTACAGCATTCAGCATGATCAAAAATGACGTCTGTTTTAAGAATAGAGCCAGCCCAAGTTGTTAGCTAATTTAGTGACAAATGTGGCTAAAGAGAATCGAAATTCCGCGATAGAATCATGCGTATAGACGACCAAAGCGTATGGATTAACTCGCAATGGCACGAATTCTTACAATATTCAGACTGAGTTTTGCAGTTGCGTTCTGATTTCTAGCTAGGGGGGCGACATAAAATTCAGTAAAATTTATAGAGACGATTTAATTTAATGCCGGTCTATCCCAACCCCCTGACTCAGCGCTCGCAGTTCCCATTGACCATCGTACATCACAAACCAAAAACCTGACGCTTGGACATTCACCCTGGAAAATCTAATTTCGATTTTTCTCTAAGTTGAATAACGTTTCGGCTACGTAGATGTCTAGTCGCGCTGCGGGTTATCTACACAAGGCACGTCAAAGGCGCACGCCGAGCGCAGCAAAAAGACCGTCTTCTGGGCTTTTTGCGGAGAGAGGGCAGCCTGGAAGGCCGGCGCCAGTGGCTCTGTCTCTTATACACATCTCCGAGCCCACGAGAC